>ENA-ORXT01000217-ORXT01000217.1-marine-metagenome-genome-assembly--contig:-NODE-217-length-96237-cov-59.986502_pt1 | contig 96237 bp, 59 predicted proteins | sample MGYA00237868_ERZ511482 | MGnify/ENA metagenome assembly ERZ511482 | reverse complement strand
GAGGCTCAAAATGAGACTCATCTAAGAACAAAATCCTTATTTATAGATCTTAATTCTTAAAGGGTAACAAGTCTAATGTACCTGCTGAAGATTTTCCTGTTCGGGGCTGGCTGGTCAGCCTGGACAAAAACGGTAATCTGGATTCTATGACCGTAGATGTCAAGATGGTGGAGACGCGGTCGAAAGTATCGCTAAGTGCCTATCCCAATCCGGTCGATGATTATCTGACCCTGGAGCTAACGAACGAAAATATTGAGCGGGTAGAATTGTATTCCTTGACGGGACAGTTGGTGCGGAGTGAGGTGGTTCGTGGTAGTCGGGTGGAGGTATCGGTGGCGGATTTGCCGGCGGGCGTTTATTCGGTGCTGGTGAATGGGCGGTATGGGAAGAGAGTTGTGGTATATTGAGTTTTTGAGTTTTGGGTTTTGAGTAGCGTTCTTCCGTTTCCTAAACCTATCTACGTATTGAGGGGATGGTTTAGGAAACGTTATCTACAAGCGAACTTAATATTTTAGAAACACTGCGGGGCCGTTCAATAATTTGTATCTTCTCTCTTACGATAGCATTGCGTAGCAAGAGACTAATTAACAAATTTACTGATTAACATTTAGTTATAAATGCTAAATTTTAATTATTCAAATTGAAGTAATTGATTAGACACAGTTAAATGAACATTCCCGGGATGGTTTAGGAAACGTTGATTAGTAGGAGTTCTTCTTCTAGATGTTTTTTCCCTAGACGTCCGTTTCTGGACATTTGTCACTGAACATATATTGATACCTGCCTGTTTCAATACCATAACAAGCTTCGAAGTTGTTTAAAAAGAAACCAACCATTTAAAAACCTTATCCTGGTTTTGGCGCATTGCCGAATCCATTGGCAACAAACTTATAAATATGAAAATGACCATCTGTTTTATCAGTCTGTTTATTATTGGCCTGGTTGCCTGCAATAATCCGCAAGGATCTGCCATTTCTCAGGATAATAATTCTGGGCAGACCGGTACCGCAACTACTGTCGCGCAAACTGATCCAATTAAAAAAATTACCAAAACCGCCGAAGAGTGGAAAGCCGAACTTACACCCGAAGAATTCACGATCCTCCGCGAAGCAGGAACGGAACGCGCTTTCACCGGAGACCTTTTAAAAAACAAAAAAGAAGGAGTCTACACTTGCGCAGGTTGTCAATTACCCTTATTCGACTCGGCGACCAAGTTTGATTCCGGTACCGGATGGCCAAGTTATTTTCAGCCGGTTAACGAGGTAAATGTGGCAGAGAAAAAAGACAATAAGTATGGTTGGAATAGAGTAGAGGTGCTTTGCGCTCGTTGCGACGGCCACCTCGGCCACGTATTTGACGATGGCCCCAAACCAACGGGATTACGCTACTGTATCAATTCCGCTTCGCTGGATTTTGTGGAAAACTAGTGGATTGGGTACTGAATTAGTATGTATTTCAAATTATTAATTTTTTCTGGACATTAAGAACAATGATTAGTGATTAGTTAATCGGTCCTTCCAACGCATAGGTGTCGCCCTCTAAAGTATTTGTAAAACTTAAAAAAGACTGCAGAGAAAGTTGAGTTAACAGATCAACCTAGTGCCTCATCCCGTAAATCCATACCAATCTATGCTTGTTATTTTTCGCCTGCTTTTCCCCGCCTGACCGATGGTCAGATCGGACAGGGTTAGAAAATTCCTCACTATGCTACGGCATAGCTCCGGATTTCCTGCCTCAACCAGACTAAAAATAACGTCGCCTGGCTTACCATTTACTTACGGGATGAGGCACTAGCCATTGGCAAGTGGCAGGTAGCAAATCTTACCCCAATACATCCGGATTCATTCCCATACTCGAAAATCCACCATCGTGATAAAGATTCTGCATCGTTACAGATCGTGTCAGATCGGAGAACATCGCAATACAAAAATCCGCACAAGCCTCCGTCGAAGCATTGCCAAGTGGCGACATTTTATCTGCATAACTAAAGAATTCATCAAATCCACTTACACCACTTCCTGCGGTGGTCATCGTTGGCGATTGTGAAACGGTGTTCACCCGTACATTTTTAGCCTTCCCAAAATGGTATCCAAAGCTCCGCGCAAAAGATTCCAGCAATGCTTTGGATTCCGCCATCTCACTATAATCCGGAAAAGTACGTTGGGCTGCAATATAAGTTAATGCTAAAATAGAACCCCAATCTTTCATGGCGTCCATCTTGTACAGTGTCTGCATGGTTTTGTGAAAAGAGATGGCAGAAATATCAAACGTTTTCTGCATCCAGTCGTATTTAATGTCTGTGTAGGGACGTTTTTTACGTACATTAACGGACATGCCGATCGAGTGCAGAACAAAGTCCAGTTTACCACCCAAAGTCTCCTGCGATTGTGTGAACAATGCCTCAAGATCTTCCACACTCGTTGCATCCGCTGCAATAATCTCACAGTTCAACTGCTCTCCCAACTCCTGTATTTTTCCCATCCGCAATGCTACCGGAGCATTTGTCAAGGTAATTTTTGCGCCCTGCGCTACACATCTTTCGGCGATTTTCCAGGCAATTGATTTTTCGTCCAGGGCTCCAAAGATGACCCCTCGTTTTCCTTCTAGTAAATTCATATTCAAAAAAACTATTTGGCTGTTTATTTTTTGATAAAACAATTAGCCGTTTAAATTAATTAATGTATTGTGCAGTCTGTTTTAGGGATATTTCTTTCTATCCGGTTTAAAAAAACTTGCTTTGCGCTTGGCTTACTCGTTTTTCATGCATTTTGAGGGCATTTCTTTTTATTCGTTTTAAGGGTGTTTTCCATCCGATTTAAGGGTGTTTTTTTTCATCCGTTTTTAAGAAAACTTGCTTTGCGCTTGGCTTACTCGCGGTTTTCATCCATTTTAAGGATATTTCTTTTTATTCGTTTTAAGGGTATTTTTTTCATCCGTTTTAAGAAAACTTGCTTTGCGCTTGGCTTACTCGCGGTTTTCATCCATTTTAAGAATATTTCTTTTTATTCGTTTTAAGGGTATTTTTTTTCATCCGTTTTTAAGAAAACTTGCTTTGCGCTTGGCTTACTCGCGGTTTTCTCAAAACTATCCGTAACTTTAATGAAATTCTTTTCTTTAGGCTAATCGTCACGTCGCCAATAGTAGTTCCTTCGCATTTTCAATCGCCGAATCCGAAGGCGGGTTACCACTCAACATCGTCGCCACTGCACGGATTCTTTCCTCCATCGTTAGTTCTTTTACCCGCGTCATCGTCCGGTCCTTCATCTCTTTTTTATAAACAAAATAATGGGTATCTGCCTTCACTGCAATCTGTGGGCTATGCGTGATACTTACCACTTGATGGCGTCCGGATAGCTCCTGTAAAATCTTACCCATCCGCAGTGCAACGTCTCCGGAAATCCCTGTATCAATCTCGTCAAAAATCAATGTCGGTAACGGAATAGCATCCGCTACCAATGATTTGGTACACAACGTCAAACGCGATAATTCACCTCCCGACGCTACATTTTTTAAAGGTAAAAATTTACTCCCTTTGTTTGACGCGAACAAGAAGTTTACTTCGTCAATACCCGTATTGTTGAGTTCTTCCAGCGCTCGTACTTCCACTTGCAAGCGTGCGTGTGGCATAGATAGTTGCGTTAACATCGCATCTACTTTCTTTTCAAAACCACTTGTTACGGACATTCTTTTTTTACGCAGTGCCTTGGCTCTTTTTTGTAAGGAAATTTCTTGCTGCGCCATCTCTTTTTGCAGTCGCTCGATATCTTCCGATAAATCTCCAAAACCTTTTAACTGGCTTTGTAAATTTGTCTGAATAGTTAGTAATTCAATTACAGACTTAACACGATGTTTGTTTTGTAGTTTGTATATCAGATCCAGTCGTTCCTTTAATTCAACAATTTTTTCACCATCGTATTCTGTATCCTCTGCTACCTTTTCAAAGTCTGATGAAATATCTCTCAGCTCCATCAGAATACTTTCGTAACGGTCGTAAATTTTTGCCACTTCGGGATCATAATCTTTTACATCGGCCAGGGCAAGGCTCACCTTTTCGAGTTGATCAATCACCGACTGCTCGTCGTCGTTCATCATCCGGTAAGCCTGACTAAGGGTTTTTTTGATATCCTCCGCGTTGGTCAATCGAGCCAGTTCCGATTCCATTTTTTTGTCCTCGTCGGCAACTAATTCGGCGCCATTAAATTCCTGCAATTGAAAATTAAGGAAATCAATTTCGGTAGTCGCCGATTGGTTGCGATCAATCAGATTGGTGAGCTGTCGTTTATTTTTTTGATAAGTAGAAAACTCTTTCTGATAAGTTTCCAGCGCCGGATAATTACCCGCCAGTGCATCCATCATTCGCATCTGAAAAGAAACGTTGTGTATATCCAGCGTATCAAATTGTTGGTGGAGGTCTATAATGGCGGAGGTTAATTGACCCAGCGTTTTCAACTTGACGGGCGTGTCATTGACAAACGCCCGGGATTTACCGGCAGGTGTCATTTCCCGACGAATCACGATTTCATCATCGTAGTCAATATCCATTTCGTCAAAAAATCCTTTTAAGCCGTAGCGGGAAATTTCGAAAAAACCTTCAACGATGCACTTTTTATCGGTGTGATAAAAAACCTTGGTATCGGCCCGGTTGCCCATGATGAGGCCCAAAGCCCCAAGCAGAATCGACTTACCAGCTCCGGTTTCCCCGGTAATAATGGTTAGTCCCTCCGAAAAATCAATTTCGAGCTCGTCAATGAGCGCGTAATTGTTGATTAACAGTCGTTGAATCATTGCGATATCGCGTTTAAGTAAGCTCTTTCGTGGTTCTCAGCAGGCTCAAAAAATCCTGCTATATTATAGTCTGACGCAAATTTAAACAATTAAGTGGAAAAGTAGTATATAAATAACAGGGGATGTTTTTTGAAGTGTGTTTGAACGAGAGGCTTTCTTATAATTTCGGGGAGATCAATATTTTTTATAGAAACACAACGATATTGAGATGCGGAGCGAACCCTATTTTATTTGCTTTAATAGGGAGAAACTGAATAATAGGTGTTTTGTTTTCCTTTGACTTCACGCTAATATGATTTTATGGCTTAAGCCATTCACTATTGCCTCAGCAAACAGACCATTTATTCATTATTAACATTTTCCCAACTTCCCCCAATATTGAAAAAAGCTACCTTTGTAACATGATTAAACACCGTTTCTCTATCCTTTCTATCTTGTTAATCCTTATTTGCGCTTCCCTGTCGGCACAGCGGGATTATTACGATTATATTCCAAAAGATCGGACAACCGTTTATTTTGAGGATTTTAATGGAGACTCTAGTGAGAAATTCTGGACAGGTAAAAACCGGGAACACAAGGGAAAGATCAAGTATGGCCAGTATCTATTTAAGTCCGTTGCTATTGGTTTGAAACCTTCTTATATGGCACCGCGTTTTGATGTGGATCCTTCCAAGGATTTTGCAGTAGAGATGATGCTTTCCTGCAATGGAAATGATTACGGACTTGTTTGGGGACAGGATAAAAGTCTGGAACGTTTCTACAGTTTTAATCTGATTAAGCGAGGATTTATTCTTAAAAATGAGAAGAATACCATTATCAAAGGCAAGATCAAAAGACTGGTCACCGAATGGAATAAAATCACCCTTCGTAAAGTTGATCAGACTTATTATCTATTTGTTAACGAACAACTGGTCTACGAAATGCCCTACGAACCGATCTCCAATATTCGCATCGGTATCGGAACACCCGGCTGGAAAGTCTTTGTAGATTATTTTGGTGTTTATTATCTGAATGCGAAAAATGACTTTAGAAATTAGGAATGGCGATTAAAAAGAGGAAGCATAGTGGTTCGGGTACTAAATTAGTATGTATTTCAAATCGTTAATTTTTCCTGGACATTAAGAACAGTTGATTAGTGATTCGTTAATCGGTCCTCCCAACGCATAGGTATCGCACTCTAAAGTATTTGAAAACTCAAAAAATTCGTTATCCCGGCACCCCTTTCTCTCCCACAAACGGAATCGACTTCAACTTCTTCCCCGTCATCTTATACAAGGCATTCGCCACCGCACCACCAGCAGGTGGCAAAGTAGGCTCTCCCAATCCCGTTGGACTATTCGTACTCTCTACAAAATGCGTCTCGATTTTTGGTACCTCATTCGTACGAATCAAACGATATTGATCAAAGTTTTTCTTATTCGGTTTACCATCCTCAAAACCAAAATCACCGTACATCGCGTGACCAATTCCATCAATAATTCCTCCTTCTACCTGATTCAACGCACCCAGTGGATTTACCAAAATACCACAATCAATAGCACAGGTAATTCTGTCAATTTTTGGCTGACCATCTACTTCGATCATATCCGCTACCTCCGCTACGTAAGTATTGTGTGAGTAATATGCACACATTCCTTGCGAAGTGCCTGCTTTCTTTCCCCAGTCTGATTTTTCTGCCGCTAGTTTGATGACGGCCATTGCCTGCTCGGGTACATATTCCATTTTACCTATCGGCTGGTCGATGGCTCGCTGAAACCATTCCAGTCTGAAGGCGACTTCATCTTTTCCCAGTTTTTCTGCGAGTGTATCAATAAAACTTTGCTCCGCAATCGCTAAAAAATTACTGATTGGTGCCCGCCAGGCGCCCGTCGTAATATTACTTTCCATTTGATTACTTGTCACACGGTAGTTGGGGGTGGCACCCGCCGGAAAAGCATTAATCTGCATATCCCACATTCCGGAATTAACCGAAGCTTCGATCAGTTCGTAAGCAGAAATTTGACCATCTTTAATCCCTGCTTTAAACTTATATTTTACAGCTGGACGGTATATACCGGCGGTCATATCATCTTCCCGGGAGTAAACAATTTTGATCGGTGCTTTCGCTTTGTCCGAAATTTCTACTGCTTCCAAGGCAAAGTCTCCGTAGAGCCGACGACCGAAACCTCCACCCATCCGCGACATTCCCACGGTAATTTGTTCGACGGGACGATCCAGTAATTTTGCAATCCGGTCCGACGTCCATTTGGGCGTTTGAATGGGACCGTACGCATCTACTTTGTCCGCCGTTACGTGCGCGAAAAAGTTCATTGGTTCCATACAGTTGTGAGGGAGAAAAGGCGCACTATAAATCGCTTCTACTACTTCATCTGCTTCTTTAAAAGCCTTGTCAACATCCCCGTCTTCTCGCTTGGGTTCCGCCTTTTTATTTAATAGTGCGAGTAGTGCTTTCTCGTGATCTGCCGTACTTTCTGCTTTGGTATCTTTGGCCCATTCTGCTTTTATGGCTTTGGCTCCCTTCATGGCTGCCCAGGTGTTGGCAGCTACGACGGCAATTTTATTATTCTTTTCGCCAAACTGAAAAACCTGTTCTACACCCGCTACTGTCTTGGCTGCAGCATCATCAAAACTTTGTAATTTCAAACCAAATGCCGGAGGTCGTACTGCACAGGCAATCTTCATTCCTTCCCGCACGGTATCCAGTCCAAATAATGGTTTTCCCGTAAGAATCGCATCAATATCTACGTTCTTTTTTCCTTTTCCAATAATTGTAAATTGAGAAATTTCTTTCAATTCTACTTCTGTTGGAACCGTCATCATACCCGCTTTTTTTGCAAGGGTTCCATAGTCCATAGATTGATTTTTATCCGGATGGAATACAATGCCTTTATCAACAGTGCAAGCGGCAGGATCTACGTCCCAAGCTTCGGCTGCGGTTGCTACGAGCATCGTCCGGGCGGTCGCTCCCGCCATTCTCAAACCATCCCAGCTACTACGAATCGACTGACTTCCACCAGCTACCTGACGGTCAAAATCAGTACTCAGTGGCGCTTGTTCTACCACGACGTCAAACCAATCCACGTCCAATTCATCAGCGACGATCATCGGCATAGCTGTTTTCACTCCTTGACCAATTTCCGGGTTAGGAGACATAATGGTTACCAGCCCGTTTTCTCCAATTTTTAAATAAGAATTAATATCAAACCATTCGTTGGGAATGGCTTTTTTGACGCGCTCTGCTACTTCTGTATCCACCGGTTTACATCCAACCATCCAGTTAAAACCTAGCACAAGGCCTCCACCAGCCAGCGCAGAAGAACGAATAAAAGAACGACGATTGTGATTTATTTTGATTTTCATGATTATTTTTTTAGCGCTAACTTTTTAACCCTGCCCGATCTGACGATGTGCCCCAGGCGTTTAATTAGTATATATTTCAAATTGTTAATTTTTTCCTAGAGAACAAGAACAGTTGATTAGTGATTCGTTAATCGGTCCTTTCAACGCATAAGTATCGTCCTCTAAAATATTTGAAAAACTTAAAAAGACCGCAGAGAAAGTTGAGTTAACAGATCAACGTAGGAACAAGGCAATGCCTTATTTCTACGTTGATCAATATGTCCGGTTATTTAATGCCGAAGGCACTGGCGTGTTAATGAACAATACTTTAACAAGCGAAGCGTTTCAACATTCCTAAGCTTTCCGAATTGCCTCTTTAATCCGTAGATACGTTCCACAGCGACAAATATTCCCAGCCATGGCACGGTCAATTTCTTCGTCGGATGGATTAGGGTTTTCGTTAAGTAAAGCAGCGGCGGACATCATCTGTCCAGCCTGGCAATAACCACATTGTGGAACATCAATTTCTTTCCAGGCCTTTTGTACCCGATGAGTACCGTCGGAAGAAAGTCCTTCGATAGTCGTAATTTTTTTATCAGCAATTGCCTCAACAGGAAGTGAACAGGAACGGGCAGGACTACCTTCTATATGTACGGTACAAGCACCACAGGCACCAATTCCACATCCGTACTTAGTACCAGTCAATTTGGCTTCGTCTCGCAAAACCCACAACAGTGGCGTATCGGCATCCGCTTTTACTTCGACTGTTTTTCCATTTATATTAAGGGAGTAGTTTTTCATGATGATTTATTTTGTCAACATTGCTAAAGCATCTCTAAAAATTGATTTTCAATTCAATTATAGAAATTTAAACAACTTCAGATAGGAGTTTGACATTTACATAGAAAAAATAATTTTCTACCCAACCAAAGATACAGAAAAAAAAACATATTTTGCCCACCAAAAATTGAGCAAAATGAAAAAGAAAATACTTGTATTAACCGGAGGCGGCGACTGTCCCGGTCTGAATGCCGTGATTCGTGGTCTTTATAAAGCTTCTAAAAGTGATGGTCGTTACGAACTTTGGGGAAGTAAAGAAGCATTTAACGGGGTAATGAATGACGAATTGGATATTGTCCGATTGACCCGTCGTCACGTTGGAGGTATTCACACAAAAGGTGGGACTATTTTAAAAACGACCAACCGAGGGAATCCATGCGCTTTTCCAGTGCAGCGAAAAGATGGTTCCTGGACGACCAAAGATCGCTCTGGTGAATTGGTTAAAAAAATTAAAAAACTAGGATTTGAGGCCGTCGTCAATATCGGAGGAGATGGTAGTCAAGCAATTTCGCAGGCACTCTACGAAAAAGGAATGAATATTATTGGCGTACCTAAAACGATTGACAACGATCTCTACGCGACTGATCTTACCTTTGGGTTTAATACCGCAGTACAGGTAGCGACTGATTGTTTTGACAAACTGGTGACTACTGCGGAGAGTCACCACCGGGTGATGCTGATGGAAGTGATGGGCCGGGATGCGGGATGGATTGCGTTGCATACTGCGATTGCAGGTGGGGCCGAAATTTGTCTGATTCCAGAAATTCCTTTTAATCTTAAAAAAATTCTAAAACAAATAAACAAGAGATACAAAAAAGGAAAAGGTTTTGTGAATATCGTTGTTTCTGAGGGAGCAAAACCAATCGGTGGTACTGCTTCCGGTGCACTTTCAAAAGACGCTGGAGATCCGCATTTTAAGTTGGCAGGAGCCGTTAATCGACTTCGGGTTGAATTAGAAAAAAATGGTTGTAAGCCACAGATCAGAGGAACGGTTTTAGGGCACATTCAGCGGGGTGGTACACCCAGTGCTTTTGACAGAATACTGGCTTCGGCAATGGGTGTCAAGGCTTTTGAATTGATTGTAAATAAAAAATATGGGAAAATGGTCGCTTACGTAAATAATGAGATGACCAGTGTTACGTTGAAAAAAGCAATCAGTAAATACAAGGTGCTGGATGCTGATCATTACCTGATAAAAACAGCCAGATCACTGGGGATTTCATTTGGAGATTGAGTGAAAAAGTTAACATGGCACTAAGTTGTTGATTAGTTAATCGGTGGAACAGTCACATAGTACGCAATGCGAACGTAACCATCTTGGTTGCGCTCTTACATCAGGATTACCTAAAATTTGACCGACTACTGATTAACCAATAAACTGTTTATAATTATTTACAAATAGTATATTTATTTATGAATTTTAAATTACTTTATTAAACACCATAAAATAAAAACACCATCAGATCTATCAAGCACTCTTAACCTTTATACATAGAAATCTAGTTCCGGAAGCACTAGCTTGCTATGTTTGCGTTTTTTAACTTGAAAATTACTTCGCATTATGGCTCACTTTATTAATACGTTTTCACTAAATGATTGAAAATCAATATCTTAGTTTTTATATTTTCTATGGAGAACCTTGGGAACCGCTTTTGGTGAAAGCGATTCATCCTTTAATGAAAAAACTGCTGAAAGACGGTTTAATCTCGCAGTATTTTTTTATTCGATACTGGGAACGGGGACCCCATATACGGTTACGGCTTAAAAAAGTAAATGAGATTGACGAAGTAGAACTATCAGCGACAGTCCTGAAAGAATTAAATAGCTACGTTGTAAAAAATCCTTCTAAATTGTTAATGACTCCTGGGATGGAAGCGCGACAAGCAGCTGAATCATGGAACGCAAACAACCAAATCGTTAAAATTAAATACAAACCAGAGACGTCTCGATATGGTGGGGTAGAAGGATTGCTATTGGCAGAATTACAATTTTTTGCTTCCTCGCGCGTGGTCATAAATGAAGTGCTAGAAGCATCCGATTGGTCATACGACCAGGCACTGGGTGCTGCGATAAAGTGGCACGTAGGCTTTGTTTTTTCTTTAGGAATAACAACAGATAAGATAGCTGATTTTTTTGAGCAAAATTGCCGGGATTGGTTACCCCGGGCCGTCGGAGATAAAAATAGCAAAGAGCAACAAGAAAAAATTTTATCTCAATTTACAAATGCCTATACTGCCCAAAAAACGACAGTACTTCCATACATTCAAGGAATCTGGGAACAGCTCCAAGAAAATCCCACGGGTAGCAGTGACCCGGTCTGGGAAAACTGGCTGACCATCAACAGCGCAGTTTATACAAACTTACAATTACTGGAAAATACGGGATTATTAACACCAGCAGATACCCGATCGGGTGAAATCTACCCCACAGCATCTAAATTATGGAATATACTAAGTGATTTTGTCCACCTTACCAATAATCGACTTGGTGTGATGAATCGGGATGAAGGATTTTTGGCCTTTATGCTGGCTCAGGCATTTAGAAATGGCCAATAAATAAGTGCAGATGCATAACGCCTAACAGTAGGAAAATTTCTGAATTATGTCATAGTTTTTACCAATCAAATTTTGAATTCCATCATTAAATACTATTTTGTGGTCAAATAGAAAGAATGACACTTACCCAATTAGAATATCTGGTGGCCGTCGATACCCATCGAAGCTTTGCCAGAGCTGCCAAACACTGTTACGTTACCCAGCCTACGCTGAGTATGCAAATTAAAAAAGTAGAAGAAGAACTGAATGTCTTGCTTTTTGATCGCAGTAAAAAACCAGTTGTGACCACCGAAATGGGTATCCAGGTGATCAATCAGGCACGGGTTATCTTGCAGGAAGCAGGCAGGATACCAGAAATTATTCAAAATCAAAAAGACGAAATAAAAGGGGAACTGCACGTAGGAATTATTCCAACCTTGAGTCCCTATCTTTTGCCCTTGTTCATCACTAAATTTATTGAAAAATATCCCGAAGTAACCCTCGTGGTTGAAGAAATCCTTTCTAGCGAAATCATCAAAAAACTAAAAGACGACCGCCTGGATGTAGGTATTTTAGTAACACCACTGAATGAGAAGTCTATTGTGGAATTTCCCATGTTTTATGAGAAATTTTTTATTTATATGTCTACCAAACATCCGCTTTTTACCAAAGAGCTAATTAACCTTAAAGAACTGGATGTCAGTGAGATGTGGTTGTTGCAGGAAGGACATTGTTTCCGTTCCCAAACCCTTAATATCTGTGGAGAAAAGCGGAATGAAAACGCCCGATTGAGATTTGAAAGTGGTAGTTTGGAAACACTTAAGCGAATTGTTGAAAAACAGTTTGGTTATACTTTTTTACCAGAACTGGCGACCATCGATATGGAATCTTCCAGCATGAAATACCTCAAATCTTTTCAAAATCCCGAACCAATGCGGGAAGTGAGCTTGATTACCCACCGGAGTTTCATTAAGAAACGACTCATTAATCTGCTTTTTGAAGAAATAAAAGCGCATATTCCTCCCCATTTGCTAGAAAAAGACCGAGGCAGAATTATCAATGTCTGATTAGCACCTAAAGTCAGGCTTAACTCCAAAATTGTTTACAGAAACAGGTAATAATATACCCCACCTGTCAAAAGGGGGACGAATACAGAAATAATCATAAATATAAAAAAGGTTTTTGGTACCTTTGATGGCTCCACCAACTCAACCATTACGGAGACTAATAAAACAATTAGAGATACTCCCGAAATTATGGCGCTGAGGAGCTGAGCTACCTGCTCATTCCACAGCCATAAAAAGAGGTACAGGCAAACTTCTACTAAAACTATTTCAATTATTCGTCTCATTTTTGTACGCTTCCTAATTCTTGATTATACGAATTTAAACCTTCTATAGAAATAACTAACTTTAAATATGCCTTACTCTAAACTCGCCCATCGTTTTTTTATTATTGCGCTTAGCGCTTTCGTGTGGACTGCTGTTTCAGCTCAGGAATTTAACGAATATACCCTTTCCAATCGATTACAGGATGCGCTTAACAATACCAACCAGCCGAGTCATAAAATAATTATCAAATTAGCTGATCAGGTCGATGTCGCTGCAATGGATTTGGGTTTTTACAAAAATAAGACTTCTCTGGAAGAGCGTACGATTACGGTTATTTCTGCGCTCCGGGAAAAAGCCACAAATACACAGCGTCCATTGCTGCAATGGCTGGATCAGATAGAAGGATTCACAACGACCACTCTAAAAACCTTCTGGATTGCCAACTTATTGGCGCTGGAAGCGACTCCCGAACTAATTACCAGACTTAGTCACCGAACAGATATTGCCTGGATGGATATCGATGCGGAACTGGCTCTGGAGTCTTTCAGCGAATCCGCCGCCCCGCCGCCACCTGCTCCAGGAAACGCAGAACCTGGATTAAACGCTATCAGAGCTAATAAACTTTGGGAAATGGGTTATACTGGTTATGGACGGCTGGTCATGAGCGCAGATACCGGAATCGATCCGGGACATCCGGCCATTATTCACAACTGGCGTGGTAATTTTTCATCACCCGAATTGGGGTGGTTTGATGCCAATAATTCAAATAATATAAATATCTCCAATTGTGGAGATCATGGGGTACATACTTTGGGTACCATGGTTGGATTAGACAGGGTAAAGGACGATACAATTGGAGTAGCTTTTAATGCACAATGGGTAGGAAGTAATGTCCTTTGCGGGAGTGGTACAAGTGGCAATATTGCGGCTTTTGAATGGGCCATTGATCCGGATGGCGATCCAGCGACCATTGCCGATATGCCCGATGCCATCAACAATAGCTGGTGGGATCCGGGAGCAGCAGGAGAATGTAATAGCGCTTACATCAATATCCTCAATGCGCTGGAAGCAGCCGGGATTGCGTGCATCTTTTCGGCTGGTAATGAAGGCCCTGACGCAAGCACGATCACATCACCAAAAAATATAAATACCAATTTGGTAAATGCCTTTACCGTAGCCGCCGTAAATGGAAACAATACCAATTTTCCCGTAGCGGGGTTTTCCAGTCGCGGACCATCAATTTGCGGAGGAGAAGGTTCTTTGGAAATAAAACCGGAAGTATCCGCACCTGGCCAAAACGTTCGCTCATGTGAGTTGGATGGCGCCTACGGAAATAAATCAGGTACTTCCATGGCTGCGCCTCACGTAGCGGGTGCTGTGGTTTTATTGAAGGAAGCATTCCCAACCTTAACGGGGACGGAGATAAAACTGGCATTATACTTTACTTGTCAGGATTTAGGCGTCACCGGTGAGGATAATACTTTCGGTATGGGTATGATTGATGTCTTGGCTGCTTTTGATTATTTAGTAGATCAGGGAAACGAGCCAGTTGAACCAGGGGTAGAAAACGATATTATGTTTGTCAACATCGTCGCTGAAGAAAGAAATTGTGATGGCTTAATGGCTTTTGATATTATATTTGAAAATGCAGGAACGAACAATATCAGCTCAGCGGATATTACTTATAATTTGATTGACCTTTCGGGAAATGTTATCATAAATACGGTGATTCCATGGACGGGGGATTTAGTCCCCGGCGAGAGAGCAACTATTCCAGTTGTCCTGACAGATGCGCCCGAAGGTGTCTATAATTTAATGGCAGCCGTTGCCAATCCGAATGGTCAACCTGATAGTCGGGACTATATCTCGACCGGTAGCCGTTCCGTATTATTTTCCAATCAAACTCCTTTATCTGCAAATTTTGCTTTTGAAGTATCTCCTTGCGTAGGTAGCAGCACCGAATTGGTGGTGGATGCACCAAATGCTACTGAAATAAGATGGTACTTTAGTGAGAATGCTGCCAATCCGTCTTTTATTGGAGATAGAATATTATTACCGCCATCTAACGCACCATTTACCTTTTTTATTGAAGCAACGTTAGCAGAAAGTTTTGGGGAGTCAGTTCCTTCTGCGGCCAGTATTTTTCCGGTCGGAGTAGTAAACAACAAGGGGATGATCTTTGATGTTCACCAGGAGATTATCTTGCGTTCTGTAAAAGTATTTGCACAGAATAGTGGCCCCCGATTATTGACAATCCGTAGAGCTGATAATTCTTTGGTTCGACAAGAAACTTTAATCGGCCTTGCAATTGGCGAAAACACCGTAGACCTGAATCTGGAATTAGCCGCTGGATTGGATTATAGAATATTGATTTCCGGTAATGATATGGCGCAACAACCCGACGCCTCCTATCCTTATAGTGTAGGCAGTGCGATGACGCTCAAGTCTTCTACCGATTTGGAAAACCCTACTGCGGATTATTACTATTTTTATGATTTGGTCGTAGAGTACAATCAGGTATGCGGGAGAGTACCAGTTACGGCAGAATATCAGCATACCACAGATATACCCGATGCTAATTTTAGTCCTTCCCAAAATCCAGTAAATCTTTCAAATGGCGGGATGGTTACTTTTGAGAATTTATCAATCAATAGTGTTGAGTATTTTTGGGATTTCGGTGACGGAAACACCAGTACCGACGAAAATCCAATTTATACTTATACCGAGCCCGGAGACTATGAGGTAAAATTGGTTTCCGCTAATTCAGAAGGCTGTGGAGACACCAAGGTGATCAATTTGGAAGTATCAGAGCTATCTAATTTAATAAATGAAAATACTGGCACAACTGTAACCGTCTTTCCCAATCCGGCTTATAATCAGGTGAGGGTGCAAATCAGCGCAGTAGATATTCGGGAAGTAGATATTTCGGTAATAGATATATATGGGAAAGAATTGCAACGCAATCACGATTATTTCAACCAAAACCTCGAAATGGAGTTAAGTTTGGAGAGTTATCCTGCTGGTGTATATTATATTCGTTGTTTCTTCGATAATCAGGAGATAATACGTAAAATTGCAAAAATGAACTAATTTGATAGGGGCTACGACCCTAATAAGTGTCTTTATTATAACTGACCAATATTATTAAATCACAATTTTTTAATTTAAAATACTCAACAAATGCGTTTTATCTTTAGCTTCTTTTTATGGTTGACTTTTCTTGGCATCTCTGCTCAGGATGTAAATCTTGATAAGATTACCTCACCATTATGGGACAAAATCACCGATGTACCAAATGAATTGTCACCAGTCTACATTCTGCTAGCAGATCAGGTAGATATACAAGGAATGCGATTGGATTTTGTTAATAAAAAAACACCATTGCACAATCGTGCAGTACAGGTGGTGACCAGTCTAAAAGCAAAAGCTGCTGCTACCCAGCAACCATTATTGGATTTTCTCGCTAGTGAGCCATTGGTGGATCGTCATGGTATTCAGGCATTTTGGGCTACCAACGTAATCAAGGCCAGAGTAAATGCAGCAACCATCAAACGACTAAGCCTCCGCGCAGATGTTGGTATGATTGAGTTGATCTTGCCTGTTAGATTTGCGGATGAAGGCGAAGCTGTAGCGGCTGCTCCTTTTGTGCCCAATGGTCGCGAACCAGGACTGACTCAAATGAACGCGCACAAATTGTGGGAAATGGGTTATACTGGTGCGGGACGAATTGTCATGACTGTAGATAGTGGTGTAGATTGGTTACATCCAAGTTTAGTTGGAAAATATCAGGGAATCTATTTCTCCGAAGGACAATCTTATACCGGTACTGCTACCCAGGGATCAACCGATTGCGATGGACACGGTACCAGAGTAACTGGAAATATGGTTGGATTGGACAGAATCACTAATGACACCATTGGTGTTGCCTTTAATGCTCGCTGGATAGGAGGTGCACATGCTTTTCTGGAGGAATCTTGTTCTGATGCGACTAGTGGAGGTATTCAAAATTTCCAATTTGCGCTTGATCCGGATAATAATTCAAATACGACCGATGATATTCCAGATGTAGTAAATAACTCTTGGGGAGGTGGCACTGGATGTTTTAATAATAGTACCGTTGCCAACGTACAAAATTCTATGGTGGCAGCGGGTATATCTGTTGTTTGGGCTGCAGGCAACGATGGTCCTGATAATATGACTATTAATTCACAATCCGCTATTAATCTTGATTTAGTAAATAGCTTTTCTATCGGTGCTCTACAAATCAACAATAATTCAGTTGCAGGGTTTTCTAGCCGGGGGCCTTCTCCATGTAATGGTTCTGGTCCGGTTGACATAAAGCCAGAAGTAATGGCTCATGGAGTAAACGTGAGAAGTTGTGATTTGAATGGAGGCTATACCAGCCAGAATGGAACTTCCTTCGCTGCTCCTTATGTATCAGGTGCAGTTGCATTGTTAAAGGAAGCTTTCCCGACATTAAGTGGAGAAGAAATTAATCTGGCCTTATATTTTTCAGCTACCGACTTGGGAGTTGCTGGCGAAGACAATACTTATGGAAATGGTCTGATTAACTGTTTGGCTGCTTTTAATTATTTGGTAGCTGAAGGTAATACTCCCGTAGATCCAAATGTTGGAAGAGATGCCTTAATGGTTGAATTAGATGATCAGTCTCAAATTTGTGGAGACGGTACTTATTCCGCGATTGTTACTTTTGAAAACGGTGGTCAAGACAATCTGACATCGGTTGAGGTAGAAATAGAATATATAAAAAACGGGGTAATACTGGACAGTGAAACGATCAACTGGACGGGGAGTTTAGCTACCAACGAAAGAGCAACGGTAGCCGTTCCGGAAAGAACTGAATTCAGAGGAGGATTAAGCATTGTGGTGACTTTAACGAACCCTAACAGCGGAACGGATCTAAAACCTTTTAACAATCGTTTAGAAAGACCGATCAAGATAACGAAAGAAGATCCTATTTCGCTAGAGCGCCTGGGAGCTACTGCAGGTCCTTGTTCCGCTACGGCTGCTTTTGTAAATATTGAATCTGAAACTGCCGTGGACGCTACCTGGTATGTTTCACCAACGGCCAACACTGTTGTTGGAACTGGATTGTTTTTTGAAACGCCTGCATTTCCTAATACTTTTACTTTTTATGCAGATATTGCTTTTGAAAGCCAGGGTGGAGGTATCTCCGATTTGGCCGAAACGGATTTTGAGTATACTGACGAAACGGGTGGTATTTCTTTTGATGTTTGTGCGCCTACTACTTTAAAATCAGTAAAAGTATTTTCTGAAACGGGTGGACTTAACTTGTTTCAGATACGTAATAATAAAAATGGTGTTGTTAAAACCCTTAATCGAAATCTGGTAGCCGGAGAAAATATCATCAACTGGAATACAGAATTGCCCGTTGATTTGAATTATAGAATGTTGCGGACTGTAGGTAATAATATCGCAGCGGGAACTGGTGCAAATATTAGTTTTCCTTACTCCGTTGGAGGAGTCGTTTTTCTACATGGATCTACCAGCGTTGCAGATAGATACGATTTTTTCTACGATTGGGAAATTGCTTTCACTGGTGCTTGTGGTCGTATTCCAGTCGAAGTTGTATTTGGTGGAGCAACCGAAGGTCTGACTGCTGGAATTGAGGTAGTTACCCCAAACCCTTCTGCACAATCTGTCGTTGCATTCAATAATGGCGGAAGTACTGGTGCCAGCTACTTTTGGGATTTCGGTGATGGTACAACCAGTACGGATGAAAACCCAAACCATACTTACACAGAAGCCGGAGATTATACCGTCGTTCAATCCGTGATCACTTCTGCAGGTTGTAGTATTACCGATGTAATTATTTTAACTATAGATCTAGCTACCGCTACCAGTGATCTGGAAGCAGAGCAATATATTGATGTTTTTCCAAATCCAACGGACGGTACTTTAAACATTAATTTTAGCTTTGCTGACGCAGAAAAAATTGGTATTCAGGTTTCGGATATGGCGGGGAAATTGCTGTTATCTAAAGATCCGATTAGTTATCGAAATAATAATATTCAATTAGATCTCCAGTCTTTTGAAAATGGTGCTTACTTTTTACTCTTTCAACTGGGAGAGGGAACAGTGGTGCGAAAAATTGTGAAGATTAATAAATAAAAACTAAAAAAGACAAGATCCATATTATGAATTATTTAGTGCTGGAGGCACTAGATAATTCATCTCTGGTTTCTTTTTGTTTAGTTATCAGAATAACCCACAACTATAATAAATTATGCGAACAACAGCTACACTTGTTTTTGTATTCGTTTTCTGTTTTTTTACAAATGCTCAGGAACTGGATATTGAAAAAATTTCTCCTGCCTTATGGGAGCAAATGCTCGAATCGGGTCAGCAAACTTTACCGGTTTATATTTTATTAGAAGATCAGGTAGACGTTCTCGGATTGCGTACTTCTTTTAATAATCATAAAACCAGTCTGAAAAAAAGGAGTCAAATTCTTATTCCGGCATTGATGGAAAAAGCCGCTAGTACCCAAGGTCCACTACTGGAATACCTCCGTGGTCTGCCAAATATTGATACGGATCGTATTGTAGGATTATGGGTGACCAATGTTATTCAAACAGAGCTAACCATTTCTCAAATCAAAGAAATAAGCTTACGGCGGGATGTTGGTAAAATGGAATATATCAGCCCGGAGATTGCCTTTAGTCCGGAAACGACTGCAGCTGCTCCGGTCTCTCCAAATGGAAGTGAGCTGGGACTTCGGTCTATCAAAGCGGACAAGCTTTGGCAGATGGGATACTCTGGTTATGGAAGACGGATAATGATTCAGGATTCCGGAGTAGAACTTGTTCACCCTGCTTTACGATTGAATTATCAGGGATACCACGTAGCCTTTGACCGATACGCCTATACGGGTGGAAATGTAGCAGGACCCAATGATTGTGCGATCAACGGAATTCACCACGGGACGCACGTCGCAGGTACTACTTGTGGATTGGATCGACTGAATAATGATACCATTGGAGTAGCCCACAATGCCAAATGGCTGGCTGCTCCGCTTGCCAATCTTACTGGAGCTTGCGATGAAGCTCGCTGGGGGCAAATACAAAATTACGAATGGGCGATAAATCCCGATGGAGACGCCAATACGATTAATGACATGCCCGATGCGATCAACAATAGTTTTGGATCACAGGGAGATTGTCAGAATACCAGTACCATCGCCAATGCGCAGGATGCAGTAGAAACGGCTGGAATTGCGATCGTTTGGGCTGCCGGAAATGATGGCCCGGGTGTCAGTACTACTTCTACTTCCTCGGATATCAACCACGATTTAGTAATCAGCTTTTCTGTGGCTGCGCTTAATCCGAATGCCACTACGGCTATTGGATTTTCCAGTCGAGGACCTTCTGATTGTGGAGAGACAGGATCATTACTTATAAAACCAGAGGTATCTGCTCCCGGTGTTAATGTTCGATCTTCCAATGGTATATCCGGTTATCAGAATTCCAGTGGTACTTCCATGGCAGCGCCACACGTAGCAGGAGCTATTGTTTTACTAAAAGAAGCATTTCCAGAACTAACCGGAGAAGCCATCAAGCTAGCGCTTTATCAAACGGCCAGTGATCTTGGTCCAGTGGGAGAAGACAACACTTACGGAATGGGAATCATTAACGTACTCGATGCCTTTAATTTTCTGGTAGCGGAAGGAAATATTCCAACGAATCCGCAGAGAGATGAGGATGTCATGGTGGTTAATATTAAGGCCGTTGATCAGGAATGTGGCTTTGGTTTGTTCGCTGCAGAAGTGATGATTGAAAACGGTGGAGACAATACCTTGACCAATGCAGTTATTGATTATGAATTCATTTCAAATGGTTCATCAACTGGCACAGGAACGATCAACTGGACGGGATCTTTAGAAAAAGGCGCGCGGGAAGTAATCACCATTCCTGAGACTTCAAACCTGAATGGTAATTATAATTTTAGAATAACTGTTCACACACCAAATGGTATCGAAGACCAGCGACCACTTAATAATATCTATCAGATTCCAGTGAAGGTTGTGGAAGTGGAACCGATCGAATCTGCCATCGCTGGAGAAGAACTAGGTAATCCATGCGCAGGAAGTAGTACCTTTGTAGAATTAATCAATCCTGATGTTATTGACGCTGACTGGTTTGTGCAACCTACCGGCGGATCTGCTTTTACCAATGGCCTATATTTTGAAACACCAACTTTACCCAATCCTTTTACGTTTTACGTAGAGGCAATGTTGAGAGGCAGTGGTGGAATCACCGATATCACTACAACGGAGGTACAGACAGGAGAAGAGCCAGGAAAAGGTTTGGTCTTTAATGTAATTCAGGATATTCGTTTAAAATCAACAAAAGTATACGCGGACGAACCAGGTATTCGATTGGTAAAAATTCTAAGACCCAACGGAGCAACGGTTGCTTTAAGAACACTGAACACCCCTGTGACCGGAGAATTGATTGTAGACTGGAATGTTGATATTCCAGCCGGAGAAGGATATATTATTGAACAAACGGTAGGTGCTCCGCTAGAATATACCACCAATCCAGCTTACCCGTATTCGGTGGGTGGTGCCTTGTCAATTATTGGAACGAACGAACTAATTGATCCATTGGAAAACTATTACTATTTTTATGACTGGGATTTTGAATATAATTATGCTTGTGGTCGTATTCCGGTAATCGTAGAATTTGGCGGAATGGATGGCCCAACGGTTGACTTCTCTCTGTCTAATAATTTACCAGCATCGGGAGAAACTTTAACCTTTACAAATGCCTCTGAAAATGCGACGGAATATTTCTGGAAGTTTGGCGATGGAACCACCAGTACGGAAGAAAATCCAATGCACGTTTATCAGGATGAGGGGACGTATTTAGTAACCTTAAGCGCAGTAAATGGAGATGGGTGTGCGGTAACTACCAGTCAGGAAGTAGTGGTTTCGATTATGACCAATACCCGGGACCAAATGCTGGATGAAAGTCTAAACCTCTATCCTAATCCGACAACGGGTAAACTCAATATTGATTTAGGTGTTAATTATGATCATGCCTTAACGGAAATACGAATGGTAGATCTACTGGGACGTACCGTTCAACAGCTAACGGGTAGTCAGATTCAGGGAAATAATCTGGAAATAGATATGACCGACCTAAATAACGGTGTATATCACTTGATTTTCGTAGCAAATGACGCGAGGACTACAAGACGAGTTGTGAAAATGGACTAATTTTAAATACCTTAGCTTGACTTTGTTGTTGGCTGTTAGCATTTAGCTATAGGCTCCCCCAAAACGGGAAGAGATTAATTGTTTTATTACAGTAATTGAATTAACTCATTCCTTACGAAGCCTCAAAGTACTTTATTTTGAGGCTTCATAATTTTTTACTTGCACTTACAATTTTTTTATAATGAAAAAAAGAGGGAACCTTCTTATTTGTCTGGTATTATTAACCAATCTGCTTTTTGCGCAGGATTATGACCCGTATAAATTAACCAGTGACTTGCAATCGGTCATCGCTAGTAATACTACTACGCACCACCGGGTTTTTATACTAATGGAAGAACAGGTTAACTTTATTCAACTAAAAGAAAATTTTAAAAATAACAAAACCTCGTTAGCTGATCGTTCCAAAACAGTCATTCTAAAACTAAAAGAAAATGCTACCCGAACGCAACGCGAGGTACTGGACTTTCTAGAAAATAATCCCGGCGTGGATCCAGAAAGTCTTCGCGCTTTTTGGGTAAGCAACGCTTTATTTGCGGAAGTAACCACAGAAGTACTAAAGGTTTTGAGTCTACGAGAAGACATCCAGATTATTGAACCGGAAAAAGAGGTGAAACCCATCGGTTACGAACGTACCATGGGACCTTTTGCACAGCCAGAGGGCATCGAAACAGGCTTGCAAGCCATCAATGCTCCCGCAATGTGGAAACTCGGTTATACCGGTTACGGATTAACGGCACTGATCATGGATACGGGAACCAACCCGCATCATCCCGCTTTAAGAAATAATTACCTGGGGCTATATAAACCTCTAGAACAGGTTTGGAGTGGAACGGGAACGGAACCGTTTGATTGTGATGACCACGGCACCCACGTCGCCGGTACGGTCCTGGGATTGGATCGGTTAAATAATGATACGATTGGAGTGGCCTTTAATAGTATGTGGACCGCAGCACCACCCATCGGTTGTGGTTTTGAAAGCACCAATCTCAACGTGATCGAAAACTATGAATGGTCTCTTGACCCGGATGATGATCCTAATACTTCAGATGATATACCTAAGGTCATTAACAACTCATGGGGATTTGATGGTCAAAGCAGTGACGGTATATGTAATAGCATATTTACCAGCACTTTTGATGCGTTGGAGGCCGCTGGTATCGCTAATGTTTTTGCCGCTGGAAACGAAGGCCCTGGATTAGAAACCTTGTCTGGCCCACAAAATATAAATAGTAGTTTAGTAAATTGTTTTAGCGTGGCTGCCTTACAAGGAAGTAACCCTGATTTACTAGCGGCCAATTTTTCTAGTCGTGGTCCATCCACTTGTGAAAGTACAGACGCATCTTTGTTTATCAAGCCAGAAGTATCTGCGCCAGGGGTAAATGTCCGGTCCGCTGTCAATAATGGTTTTTACGATAATCTTAGCGGAACGTCAATGGCTTCGCCACACGTGGCCGGTGCGGTTCTTTTACTGCGGGAAGCTTTTCCTGAATTAACGGGAGAAGAGATCTTATTGGCATTGTATTTTAGTTGCCGGGATTTAGGAATTTCCGGAGAAGACAATACTTTTGGAATGGGAATAATTGACGTAAAAGCAGCTTATGATTATTTGGTGGAACAAGGCTTTGAGCCCGTTCCGGGAGGAGTGGAAAATGATGTTATGTTGCTGGAGATTGAAGATGTACAAACCTTCTGTCAGGATAATTTTAATATTGGATTTTTATTTGAGAATGGCGGGCAGGAAATGCTTACGCAATTTGAAGCGACTTACCAATTGATCGGTGCCCAGACTTTTACGGGAACGATTAACTGGACCGGATCATTGAATAGTGGAGAGCGGGGCTTGTATCAGGTAAATAGCAGCGACCTTGCACCGGGCACTTACGAACTTACGCTGGAAGTGAAAGCACCCAATGGAGTAGCGGATGTCAGACCATTAAACAACCGATTGATAAAACAGGTAATTATCGTAGACGAAGCACCGCTCACTCCGGAACAGTTGACGACTGGAAATATTTGTGAAAATGGACAAGTTGTTTTAGCGGCATCGCTGAACGAACCGGGTATAATAGAGTGGTACACCGACGAGATGACCAGCACACCCATAGGTGCCGGTAGTCCATGGACGACGCCTGCTTTACTGGCTACTGAGACGTTTTGGGCTGGTGCTAAAATTGAAAAATCTATTGGACCCGAACCTGGTGATCTACCAGAAATTCTCCCGGCAGAATCATTGGGTGGTTTGGTTTTCGATGTGTTTTCTCCATTCAAATTAAAATCCGTTCTGATCAATATGCCAGAGGCAGGATACCTGGTGGTACGAGCAGAAAATGGTCGAAGAGGTTTTGTAGGAAATAAAATATTTGAAGCATTGGAGGCCGGTCCGCAGCGAATTGAACTGGACTTTAATTTCCTGAGAGGTGAAGATCAAAAACTATTTGTCAATTTGGTCGGTCCGCAAAATTTAACGGCTTTAACAAATGCCTCTTTTCCTTATCCGGTCAGTGGGGTAATGACCATCAAAGGGAATGATTTTAATAACAATAATTTTTATTATTTCTTTGACTGGGAAATTGAATACCAACAATTATGTGGCCGGATACCTGTAACGGTGGAAGTGGATGGAACTGGTTCATTGACGGCAGATTTTGTAGTAAGTAACGATACAGTAACGGTCAACGAAGCCATTACTTTTACAAATACTTCTGTCGTGGGTGAATCCTACCTCTGGAATTTTGGCGATGGAAACACAAGTACCGATCTTGTTCCTAATCATAGTTATACTGATTTTGGAACCTATCCAGTGACATTGACCATCACCAGTTCGGAAGGTTGTACAAGCGCTACCACGCAGCAGATTACGGTTTTAGATATGACGACCGGATTAAATGACGACCAGCTAAATAATCAGATAGCGATTTTCCCTAATCCAGCTATCGATCAACTAACGGTTTCTTTTGATTTATTTGATCCTCAGGATTTGGCAGTAACCATTGTAGATTTGCGGGGAGCAGTTGTTAAAACCATACCTGCACAAATGTATTTTAATACGCCTTTATCGATTGAAATAGCTGGCTTGTCTGCGGGTATTTACTATTTAAAAATGAGCAATAATGAATTACAGGTGGTTAAAAAACTGGTAATTATGCGTTAAATTTTCTTAAATATTGACTTATTACCAGAATAGTCACAATATTTGCACGCTAATGAACCGTTCCTTAGGAAGTCGAAGAGGACCATAATTTATTTGGATTTCCAATAATCGCTAAGAGATTAGAAAAAAGTACCGAATGTATAAAATTTTTGCTTTTATAATATTGACCCTTGGTTTTACCATCACCACGGCGGAGGCGCAACGAGCACCTTCAGTGGAGGATTCTGCCGAGCAGGCTTACCAAAAGCGCATTCTAAAGAGTCGCCTTAATGGAGTATATATTCCAAAGGATCTTTATGATGCTTTTACACAGCTTAACCGACTGATGGATGCACCCACCCGGAACCAGTTTCAGTTAATGACCGAAGAAGATGCGGGTAAAAAATTGTATCTGATTATGTGGATTTGTAATAATTGGGGCATGTATGAAGGTTCGCGGTTGTCTCATTATATTCAAAATTTAGGAATTACCAATCCGGAAGCCAAAGCGCATTTTCTGATTACGACTTACCACCGGGAATTAAATAAAAAAGATCTCGGTATAAAGGAACGGGTAGAATTTTATCAGGAAAAAGTAAAAGAGGCGAATGCTCGAAAAAATAAAAATGGTACCGTCATTTACGAGGAAACCCGCCAACGTCCCAGAAATTAAACATATTTCAATCGCATCTTAAGGATCTTGCAAAAGCCGTTAAAGTTTTACAAACTTTAACGGCTTTTGGTTTGGTAGCTGAAACCAATAAACACCTGTAGATAATTCCCGAATATCAATAACAGGACTTGTAGCCGTCAGGTTACCTTGACGAGTTCGACCATCCGTTCCGATAAGCCTGTAAGCCAATGGGAAAGCCGGAATATACACACCATTCGTTATTGCCAAATTTAAAACATCGGTCGCCGGATTAGGATAAATAGTGAATGCGGTCTCTGTCAATTCTGGTGTAATTGCGGTAGTCTGATCGAGGGAGAAACGATTAAAGAAATTCCAGATAGTACTACTGGCATTAAAATCCTGATTGGTGGTTCCAATAATAATGGAAGATCCTGGCCAGGTATGTCCCCCATTAAATACTTTTATGAAAGAAACCAAATTGTCTCCCGCACAGTCCGTATAGTCGATTCGGCTGGCGGTAGAATTATCTCCGGTATTGATATCCGGATAGTCCGTTGTATCACTGAACAGTAAACAATCGTTGGCAGCTACCCAGTGATTGACGACCGTCTCAATTGGTAAAGCAATATTGGCCGACCCTTCGTAAGGAACGGTGGGGTCCTCGGTACCGTGGATTTCCATGATGGGGCGGGCTGGATCAGGTGTACAATCGGCAAGACTACCCGGGACCATACTGCCGGTAACAGAAGCGATGGCCGCGATCCTTTCCGGAAGATGACAAGCAAGATGATAACTCATAAAGCCACCATTGGACATCCCGCAACTAAAAACGCGGCCGGTATTAATATTATAATTTTCGTCAAACCTGTCAATCATGGCACTGATAAAGCCAATGTCATCCGCAGTACTGCCAAAACTCCATCCCACGTTCCATGCCTGGTCAATACCATCGGGATAGCAGACGATAAAACGTGCCGAATCCGCTACCATACTCATACCGCTATAAATTTCTTGCTGAAAAGCATTAGAGGTGAATCCGTGTAGATTAAAAACCAGTGGAAGCGATTCCTGGGGATCAAAATCCGGGGGTAGGTGAATCCGGTAAGATCTCGTTACGCCATCGTGTTCTATTGATTCTACCGTAGTTTGAGCAGCCATATTTATCGGAACAATAAACAGTAATGTCGCCGAAAATAATAGATAAATGAAGGGAACAAAGAGCCTAAAACGCATTATTTTAATTTTTAAGATAGTAGAGTTTATGTACAGTTCCTATACAAAATTCCCATACATAAACGCTATTGAAATAGAAGGAATCTTCATTTCAACACTTAATTAACTTTAATGTTCGGACTGGGGGAATACCCTGAATTTAAGATGGATTAACCCTGAATTTTGTCAAATTAAGGCTATTATTAAGAATTTTCTTTCGTAGACCATATTAATAATTGTATATTTGAATCATTGCAGAATTTAAGTGAACTTATTCTAAAATATTTTAAACATACAATGAAACTAAACTTTTGAATTACCCGATTACTCGATTATTAGATTAGAAAATATCAGAATGGAAAAATTAAAATTTTTTAAAGGATTATTTTTTGGATTGTTGATGTCTGCCTTCATGTGGAGTGGAATAATTTATACGATACTCAAAATTGATAAGGTCAAGTTTCAACCAGCAGTTTCTGATGTAAAAGCGCCTGTTGCTGCTAATCTAATAGTAGCGTTATTGGATATTCGATAAGACTTTCATGCGCATTAATGGCTAAAAATAAGGGAATGTTCATTTAACCGTGGTCCTTCCAACGCATAGGTATTGCCCTCTAAAGATTTGAAAAACTCAAAAAAGACGGTATATAGAACTTGTTCTTTTTAGGCTGTCCTGCTTTTAAAAATTCTTCATTATATTACGGCATAACTCCGGGTTTTCAGCCTTGTCCAGATTGAAAATAATAGCGCCCATATCCTCATTTATTTAATCGCTATTCCTTAACCCTTAATTCCCCTACTTTTTATCTGCTTTATACCGATGTATTCCGTCGATAATCCAACATTTCTTAAAATTTTCCGTACCCTATGAGGATAAAAGATTAATTTCGCAACCATGCAATTTCTTTATCCTCAGTTTCTGTGGGCGTTACTGGCGCTGGCTATTCCTATTATTATTCACCTCTTCTACTTCCGTAGATTCAAGAAGGTCTATTTTACCAATGTAAAATTTCTCAAAGAGATAAAAGAAGAGACGAGCGCACGCCGAAAGCTTAAAAATTTCTTGACGCTACTGATGCGCCTTTTAGCTTTTGTCGCCCTGATTCTGGCTTTTGCTCAACCATTTTTACCACAAGATACCGTGGTAAAAAAAGGGGACAAAGCAGTGAGTATTTACATTGATAATTCCTTCAGTATGAGTGCCTTGAGCGAGGATGTTCCCTTGATGGAAAAGGCGCGCCAGCGGGCACGGGAGATCGTAGAAGCTTACGCAGTGGAAGATCGGTTTCAGATTATTACCAGTGATTTTGAGGGCCGCCATCAGCGATTGGTTAGCAAAGAAGATGCGCTGACACTTATCGACGAAATCAAAATCAGTCCTGCCGTACGAGCACTCTCCAAAGTGCTCAATCGACAAATACAAACGCTGAATACGGCAACATCCGAAAATAAAGTCAGTTATATTATCTCTGATTTTCAAAAAAATATTACGGATTTAAAAGATTTTCGCGATACGACGCTGGAACTCAACCTGTTGCCTTTACAGTCTGTTCAGGAAAAAAATATCAGCCTCGATTCTGCCTGGTTTGAAGCACCCGTTCAGATGATCAATCAAACCAATACCTTATTGGTTAAAGTAAAAAATCACAGCGACGAACCGGCGGACAACATTCGTTTAACCATCAAGCAAGATGGACAAATAAAACCCGTTGGTACGCTTTCTATTCCTGCCAACACATCCGTCACCGACAGTATCAACTTGACGATTTTGCGAACCGGCTGGCAGGAAGCAACTTTAAGCATCACCGATTATCCCGTACAGTTTGATGATAAATTTTACTTCACTTACAACGTTGCCGAAGAGATCAATATCCTGGTAATTAATGACGGGATTTCTAACAAATATCTGAATTCCGCCTTTAAGGGACTCAGTTATTTTAAAATCAAGAATCAGTCGGCTAATCAGATCGACTACGCTGGTCTCTCGGCCAACCAGCTGATTATCCTGAAAGATATAAAATCGATCTCTTCCGGATTAGGATCTGAATTGGGACAATACGTTCGAAATGGCGGTAATTTATTGGTATTTCCCGCAGCGGGCGCCAACCTGGATAGCTACCGAAGTTTTCTGAACGGCGTACAGGCCAACGAACTGCAAGCTTACGAATCCACCTCCCGCGAGGTATCCGTTATCAATACCGAAGAATTTATTTTTCAGGATGTTTTTGAAAATATTTCTCGCAATATCAAACTTCCAGTTACACAAGGCAACTTTAAAGTATCTCAATTTGGTAGCCGACAGGAAGAGCGATTACTGACTTACCGGGATGGAGGAAGTTATCTCGGTAAGTATGCACTGGAAAAAGGACACCTGTACCTGTGCGCCGCGCCACTGGACGAAAGTGTAAACAACCTGGTTCGTAGTGGAGAGATTTTTATTCCGATGCTGTATAAAATGGCTATTTCCAGTGCCAAGGATCAGCGGATTGCCTATACCATTGGTAAAGATGAAGTGCTGGAAACCGATAATCGGATTACAGAATCAGAAATGGTTTATAAAATAAAAGGAACCCAGGAAGAATTTATTCCACAACAAAAGGCGATCGGTCCGAGTATGGTTTTAGGAATTAATAATCAAATCAAAGAAGCCGGATTTTATCAACTTTATCTGGACCCCGCCGAGCCGTTGGCGTTTTACGGATTCAATTTTGACCGCAGAGAATCGGAGTTAGCCTATCTAAACGAAGACATGCTGGCCTCCAGTGTGGGAAAACTGGCAAATGTTATTAAATCACAATCTTTGGCTTCTCTGACGCCTTTGATCGGCGACCGTAGCCGGGGAGTCAGTTTCTGGCGTTGGTGTCTGATAGCTGCCTTGTTATTTTTGCTGATTGAGACGCTATTGCTGCGACTCTGGAAAGTATAGGAAGATTTAAAAAATATCGAATATCGAATATTGATTTAGGAATATTGACTTTTAACTGGATGGGACAAACGAAAAGGCATACGAAGGGACTATGGTTGGTGGTATTGATACTGGCATTAATCATTGGTTTTAAGTTTCAGACAATTGTATTGACTCCTAACAGTTTTATTTTAGGAGACGGAACGGATGGTTTTCGGTCCTACATGGCAGCTTCTTATCATCTCACCCATGATTCTACCTATTCCCATTATACGGGTATGAATTATCCGTACGGAGATCGCAATGATTTTACGGACAACCTACCCATACTGACCAATTCTGTTAAATTTATTAGCGAAAATATAATAGATGTAAAGCCCTGGTTTATGGGCATCTGGAATTATTTTTTGTTGAGTTCTTTGTTATTAACTGGCGTTTTTTTATACCTGATTTTTCGGCGGTTAAACCTTCCCCTGTGGTATGCAGTACCCATTACAGTCGGTATTACCTTACTATCTCCGCAGATTTCCAGAATGGATGGACATTACGGATTGGCACATCCTTTTTTGACTCCCATGATTATTTATCTGTTACTTTGTTTCGAAAATAAACCCACATTCTTCAGAAGTATTTTGATTGGAATTGGTGTGTTGGCCTGTTCCTGGTTTCATTTCTATCTTTTTATTATTCCGCTGCTAATACTGGGTTTTTATTATCTAGTCAAGCTTCTGGCAAACCTTTCTCTGGATAATTTTCGTCACGTCACCACCCATGGAGTCATCCAGGTGTTACTTCCGTTTTTGATTGTATATTTTGGAGGAACGATTTTTGACCCGGTGACCGACCGTCCGGAATGGCCTTACGGTTTTTTTGCATATCGGGGATATTGGCAAAGCATTTTGTTTCCAGGCAGGGGAGCACTGGGCGACCTGATCAACACTTACTTCCCGACCAGTAATCAACCGGGGTTGGAGAATACGGGTTATATCGGTTTAACAGGCCTTTTGTTTTTTGGTGTGATGCTGATTTTTAGTTGGAAAATCTGGGCTATAAAAACACCGATAAAAACGATGACTGACGCTGATTTTAAAACGCTAAAAATTTTGTTGCTGTCCGGAGTGTTGGTCTTTTTATTATCTCTTGGGTTACCATTTGTGATTCCTGGATTAAAAAATTACCTGGCGTACACTGGACCTTACCGCCAATTTCGTAGTGTCGGTCGATTGTCCTGGGGATTCTTCTATCTGATTAATATCAGTGCTTTTTACTTCGGCTATCATTTTTTTAGTAATATAAAAAAGAAACCTTTACGACTTTTATTACTGTTTACTTTAGTCGCCATAATGCTCATAGATGGATTTTCTTATTTTCTAAAAAAAGAATGGAAATACACGCCACATCCAAACAATCGCAGCAAATTTAAAAGAGTGGATAATCCATGGTTGAATAATCTGGAGGTAGCCTCTTTTCAGGCGATGATTCCTTTGCCAGCCTATATCGTTGGTTCCGAAAATATATCTTACACTGCCCATTATCCGATAATGCACCGATCTCTCTGGGCGTCGCTACAAACGGGGTTGCCTGTAATGGGCTATTTTATGGGTAGAACATCCATCTCTCAGACCTATAAATATTTGGAACTCATTAGTAAACCCTATCGAATTCCCGAGATTTTGGAGGAGCTACCCAATGACAAAGATTTATTAATTTTTGGAGAAAAAGGCAATCTAAAGGACGTCCCCGAACGATACGATCAACTCTGGAAAAACCTGCCCCAGTTTTACGAAGACGAACGCTTGATTCTTTATCGGTTGCCTTTGCAGACTATCCGGGATCGTGTAAAAGAAGAACAGGTCAACGCCATCAAGGAAAGTCGGGACAATCGGTTATTCGTGCACGGAGTGTTCAGGTCAACTGACTCCATTCCGGATTTTATTTATAAAAATTTTGACGAAAACAAAACTCCCGCTCCTTACGAAGGAACAGGAAGTTTCATCAATAATGGATTTCCCGCTGTTATTCTTTTTGAAGAAAAGCTCCCAAATGCAAAAGCTGGAGATCGCTATTCGATCCGTTACTGGTATCGTATTAAAAAGGATCTCAAGGCCCTGGTCATTGTGGATATAGATGAAATAAATGAAAAAACTGGAGAGCGGGTCGCAAGAGAAGGATATCGACTGAGTAAGTCTATTGAATATATGGATGGAGAATGGGCCTTGATTGTCCATACCTATCAGATTAAAAATCCTGCAAATCGGTTACGGATAAGTTTAGGGCATCCAAAATTGGCTGATCAAAAAATTGAGGTGGACGAGCTGTTGATTATTCCGGAAGGAGAGCAGATTTATCGGTATAATGATAAGGAAGTCTGGAAAGGTATCCGTAAATTTGAGCAAATTAATCTGATCGATAGTTTGAAAAACAGCGGAGATATCTCTCAATAAATAAAATTAGAACTCTACTGGCAATGATAATAATTAATAAGGCTATTTTTCATTCCTAACCTCCACTATTTAACAACGAAAAAACATGAGTAATCTTCTTATTCAAAAAGCGACATTAATTGATCCCGGTTGTACGCACGATGGAATGGTTAAAGATATTTTGATCAAAAATGGAAAGATAGTCGGAGTTAAAAATCAGATTAAAGCACCAGCCAATATCAGAAAAGTAGATGCGAAGGGAGCCTATGTTTCGCCCGGATGGATAGACGTTGGTGTACAGACGGGAGACCCCGGATTTGAACATCGCGAAACCCTGCAAACTGTTTCCCGTGCGGCCGCTGCGGGTGGATTTACGGGCATTGTTTGTCAGCCGAATACCTTACCCGTTATCCATTCCAAATCAGAAGTTTTATATTTACAAAACAGAACCGATAAAAATCTGGTATCCGTTTTTCCGATTGGGGCCATTTCTAACGAATGCAAAGGGATGGATATAACCGAGATGTACGATATGCATCATTCCGGAGCGCTGGCCTTCTCGGATGGAAAATATCCGATTCAGGATGCGGGTTTAATGCTGCGGTCTTTACAATATGTAAAAGCTTTTAATGGTCTGATTATCAATCATCCACAGGAAGAAAGTATCAGCAGGAATGCGCAACTGCACGAAGGGATGATGAGTACCAGATTGGGAATGCCTGGATTTCCGGGAATCGCCGAAGAACTGATGTTGCAACGGGATATTGATCTTTTAGCTTATACCGATTCGAGATTGCACGTAACAAATATTTCTACTGCCGGTGGAGTAGCACTGTTGCGGGCCGCCAAAAATAGAGGATTAAACATCACGGGGTCTACGCCGATTTTAAATTTAATTTTTGAAGACAAAGACCTGGAAAATTTTGATAGCAACTTAAAAGTATTGCCACCCTTACGGGAAAAATCAGATCGGAAAGCCTTGCTCAAAGGCTTGAAGGATGGAACGCTGGACTATATTACTTCCAACCATATTCCGCTAGAGGAAGAAGTTAAAATGGTGGAATTTCCGTACGCAAAGTTTGGTGCCATTGGTCTGGAAACAGTTTATCCGTTATTAAATACTTATCTGGCCAAGAAATTTTCTGTATCACAAATCGTCCAAATGCTGGCAATCAATCCCCGCCAGGTTTTACAAATACCGTTACCGCAAATAAAAAAAGATAGCCTCGCCAATTTAACTATTTTCCATCCAGGAATGGAGTGGACTTATTCTAAAGAAAACATCAAAAGTAAATCACGCAATACCTCTTTATTGGGAAAGACCTTTAAAGGGAAGATAATCGGAGTAGTCAACAATAATAAGGTAGAAATTTTCTAGCGCATTCCGTACGGAAAAGAACAATTTTATCGAAGAAAAAAGAATTTTAGTCGATCTTTTTGGGTTAATCAGAAAATGGTCATTAATTTAGGACAAACAAGTTTTTAATCAACTTCACTAAAACAAAACAATTATGATGACATTAGATGATGACAATTTTTTGGTCGATCCCGCCTCTGTTTCTCCCTGGCCGATTGCGATTCGCTACGGACTCATTGGAGGATTGATTTATTGTATTTATACCTTAGTAGGAAATATGACCGGACTAACGACCGGAGCGTTTGGGATGATTGCTTCTTCGGTGGTTAGCTTATTGGTTTTTGCCATTGGGATTGGTTTGATCGTAGCAGCAGTAAAAATACACCGCGATAAGTATTTGGGAGGATATATCACCATTGGCCGGGTTATTTTGATTGGTTTAGTTGTAACGGTTATTTCTATGGGAATTTCTAACATTTTTAATTACGTATACATGACCTTTATCGATCCGGGGTATGTAGATACGGTGATGGCCAATATGGAAGAGATGATGGCAAGCTATAACCTTCCTGAAGAACAATTAGAGGCTATATTAATCAGTACAAGAGAAAATTTTGACCCGGCTACGATGATGAAATCCGGACTCATCATAATGGCTATCATTGGTTTGGTGATATCGAGTATTGTGGGATTAATAATGAAGAAAGATCCACCACGAGTCTAAAAAATAAAAATGACATTGATCTTGTTTGCGGTAGACCTGATACAACCAAAGTTGTGTCAGGTTTGTTTTTTATGTTTATTTTGCTTTAAAATAATAAGATGAAAGGAGGAAAATTTAATTTAAGTATTCGGTACGGTATTTTGGCGGGGATTTCTGTGATTATATACATGCTGGTTTTTTATTTTTATGATGTGAAAATTATGCTGGGGCCCAGTGTATTTTGGAGTACAACCATATTGTATATCGCAGGAATGTTTTTTGCGGCCCGGGAAGAGCGAAAATTAAGAGAATATATCACCTTCCGGGAAGTTTTGCCCGTGGCCTTTGTCACTTATCTGGTCGCCAACTTATTTTTTTACGATTTTCTTTATATTCTGTTTAACTTTGTAGATACCAGTTTACCTGAATTACAGCGGCAAGTTAGTCTTGAGACAATTGAGGCTTCTGGATTTTCTCAATACGTAGAGGAAGCGATCGAAGGTATAGATGATGTACCCGCAGAATTTACGTTGGGGCAGGCCATATTTGGCTATATTCGTAGCGCAATTTCCGGTTTTCTAATATCGTTAGTTATAGCGGGGATCACCAGAAATAAATAAGCGCATGTCTTCAATCACCCGTAGCTCGGTCCCAAAGGAAGCCAGGATGCGCAGACACACTTCAGCGAACATCCCTTCCAGGACGTAACCTATCCTCAGGTAATTTCGTACGAGAAAGGGACCAGCTAACCACTTCTTCACTTAAAAAAGGATTTTTACCTTATGGATATTTCCGTTGTCATACCACTATTCAATGAAGATGAATCTCTCTCTGAACTGGAAGCATGGATTCGTAAAGTGATGGAAGCCAACGGGTATTCCTACGAAATCGTTTTTATTGATGATGGAAGTCGCGATCAATCCTGGTCCGTGATTGAAAAACTGGTAGCGCAAAGTTCCTGTGTTCGGGGTATTAAATTTCGTCGCAACTACGGAAAATCGGCAGGGCTAAACACCGGATTTGAAGCTGCGCGAGGAGACGTGATTATCACCATGGATGCGGATTTGCAGGACAGTCCCGAGGAAATTCCGGAACTGTACCGGAAAATTATCGAAGAAGGATACGACCTTGTTTCTGGTTGGAAAAAGAAACGGTATGATCCAATTACCAAGACCATACCTACCAAATTTTACAACGCTGCTACCCGTTGGATCAGTGGTATTCAACTCAATGATTTTAACTGTGGACTCAAGGCGTACCGTAGTCAGGTAGTCAAAAGTATTGAAGTTTACGGCGAAATGCACCGATACATTCCAGTAATTGCCAAGTGGTCTGGATTTACTAAAATTGGCGAGCAAATCGTACAACATCAAGCTCGTAAATACGGTGTTACAAAGTTTGGGATCTGGCGTTTTATCAACGGACCGCTGGATTTAATCTCTATCTTGTTTGTTGGAAAATTTGGAAAACGTCCCATGCATTTTATGGGGGTCATTGGTACATTTATGTTTATGATTGGACTGATTACGTTCTTTGGATTAGGCGTCAATAAAATATACCAGGTAACGCAAGGTTTACCTGCAAAAAATATTGCTCTAATTTCCTGGTTTTATGTCGCATTGACTGCGATGATCATCGGTACCCAACTTTTTTTGGCCGGCTTTCTAGCCGAACTGGTTGTAAGAAATGCACCTGATCGTAACGCTTATTTAATTGATAAATCCATCGGAAAAGTTAAGAGTATCCGAGAGACGAAAGGTAGTAAACCGGGTAAAGTGAGTTAATAAAATCAAGAATGGTACTTCACGAACTAAGGAATAAATAACTATCCATACTGACTTTCTAAAACAAGATTAATACTTCCCTGCCCGAACGGATGTTTCCTCAGGCGGGGTTGTTTTTTTGAAGTAATCCAACAAGCCTGCCTGGGCTGACCAGTCAGACAAGGATTACTTCAAAAATGGCTCATCTAAATCAATTTTCAAATCGTCAAGAAAGTAAATTTAATCCATTAGATCGTTGTTCCTTAGTACCCGCCCCACCAGGATAACATGAACATCAGGGCCTGGAAATTCCGATTGATTCCAGGTATTGCTACTGTAGTCACCATTGGAGACAGCCTTACAAGTAGCCGCTTGCGAATAAACGATTCCGCTAAAGAGAAAAATGATTGAAAGTAAATATCTTTTTTTCATGGGTTTATTTGTTAGGAATGGCGATTAAAAAGAAGAAGTACATTGTCTTAATTTTTTTTATCAACATTCCTTGTGGTTATAATAGAATATCAGACGTAAATAATGCTTTTCAAATTCTATACCATGGCAATAATCTTTAATATTTAATGATTGTATTTTGTTAACCTTGTTTTGCCCGTCAATGGAATAATATTTGTCTCTTTTAGGTTTAAGCATAAAGTTAACATCCTAAGCTTGTCAAGAGGAGGACTGTTATTTTTATTTCGTAAAACCACTGCTCTCATTATGAATTTAATTTTGTCCATGTACTTACAGTTAAAAAAGGTCAAATGCTGCTTTTAAAGGAGCTTAAACAGGGGCTAAACTTTCATCAATTTATAGTAGAGAGAACCCAAACAAATATGAAAATATTTCAACTAATTTTATTCATTGTTCTGATATCGGTATTTTCATCAGCAAAGGCAAATGACATTTTGTTAGATAGCCTGAGATGTAATATTGAGTACAAGAAGGCAGAGGGTACGAATGGGGGCGTTGTAAAAGCTTATGAAGACTTGTTAAAAGAACTTCAAAAGAAAGAGCAGTTTTCTGAAGTAATCATAGAATGTGAAAATGCTATTCTTCTAATCGATATGGAGGTGGAATTTTTGCTCTTTTCTCAATTGCTTCACTTTAAAGGTTACGCAAATGAGCGATTAGGAAACTACCATAAAGCACTGGAAATTTATGACCAAATTCTTAAGATAGACAAAGAAAAAACGCCTGAAAAAGTACGGATCAATACCCTTTGTCAAACTTCCTCTATCTATCAAGCATTGGGTAACTATGAGAAAGCTTATGATTTTCAAATGAAAGCTCTTCATCTCTACGAAGCTTCTGATGACATTGGCGGGATAGGCAGAAGTAATTATGTTATTGGCACTATCTTTTACTATCAAAAAAAGTACAAAAAAGCTCTCAAACAGTACGAAAAAGCGTTAAGTATTTGTAAGCAAACAAAAATTCAGCACCTTGTTTATTCATGTTTGGAAGCCTTGGGGAGTACCCACCATAAATTAGGCAACATAAAAGAAAGTCTGCGTTATAATTCCGAAGCACTACAACTCGCCAAAGACATAAAGTATAATTCGGGTATCGCTTATTCGCTCGATAATATCGGTACAGGTTATTTTGAAACTGGCAACTGCAAAAAGGCCAAAGAATATATTTTAGCGTCTATTGAACTAAAAAAACAGTTAAAAGACAACTGGGGGATTATGGAAAGTAAATTCTCTCTGGTCAAAGTTTTCGATAAATGTGGAGAACAAGATATCGTATTACCGCTATTACATGAGGTACTGAAGATGTCTCGGGAATTAGGATCCAAGTCTAGAGAACTGCAAGTTTACCAACGACTCAGCGAATATTATGACAGCAAAAATCCAGTTATCGCTTATGGGTACACCAAAAAATTTATTGCACTCAAGGATACGGTACTAAACGAAAAAACCGTCGAAGAGATGGGGCAAACCAGGCAGCGATACGAACTCGTTAAAAAGGAACATGAGATAAATATGCTGAAAGCAGAAAATAAAATTCTGAATGTCAGTAAAGAAAATCAGCGGCTTCATGTAATTCTCTTCATTGGATTTACCATTTTATTTTTGGTAGCTATTATCTGGTTTTTTAGTCGACTCAATATGCAACGGAGAGTCAACGAGATGTTAGAAAATAAAAACGATTTGCTCAATCAAAAGAACGAAGAAATTCGAATTAAAAATAAGCAACTCGAACATTCTAACGAAGATCTGGCGCAATTCGCTTACGTGGCTTCTCATGATTTAAAGGAGCCGTTGCGGATGATTCATTCCTATACCACGTTAATCAAAAGAAGGTACAATGACAAGTTAGATGACGGCGGTAAAGAGTTTATGCACTATATCGTCGATGCGGTTGATCGAATGAAAAATCTGCTGGATGATCTGTTAGATTACTCTCGGTCGGGTAAACAGGAATTACCGGATACCCTTATTTCTGTGGCGGACATGATGATCATTGTATCTGCCAATCTTCGTGGACATATAGAAGATAATAAGGGGAGTTTAATTGTTAGAAATGAAAATTTACCGTCTATTTTAGCGCATAAATCACAACTAATGCAACTGTTGCAAAACCTGGTTAGTAACGGAATGAAATTTCGCGGTGAGCGGGATCCAATTATTATTATAGACTGCATAAATAAAAACAATAAATTTGTGTTTTCTGTAAAGGATAATGGTATTGGTATTTCTAAAAACAATCTGGAAAAAGTATTTGAAATGTTTCGTCGATTACATACCAGAGAGGAATTTAGCGGTACGGGTATCGGGTTAGCAACTTGTAAAAAAATTGTCAGCAATATGGGGGGAGATATTTGGGTCGAGTCTGAAGAAGGAGTAGGTAGTACTTTCTTCTTTGCTGTACCTTGTCCATCAGAAGCTTTGGTATCTGCTTAGTCTTTCACTATAGAATCTCAAAAAATGAAAAAAATACAGCTATTTATCCTATTGATATTTGTATCAACACTTTCGTACGCTACCATTGAGATAGACAGTCTGGTCTGCGCCTTTATAGAAAATACCCAAACTAAAAAAAATCAGGAACTACTGAAAGCTTATGAAGATTTGCTAGAAGTTTTATACCATAAAGAAGCGTTTAGGGATCTGATCGAGCACAGCAGAAAAGCAGCTATTATTGCCGAACAATATAAAGACAAGGTATATCTTTCAAAGTTTATTTACATGGAAGGTTTTTCTTTTGAAAGAACGGGAAGCTACGCTAAAGCCCTTTCGGCTTTCGACCGGATCATAAATTTGGCCGATAAGGGGGCAGAGAAGAAAACCATTATGAAAACCCTTAGCCAGATTTCCATTATCTATCAGCAATCGGGTAATTTCGAAAAAGCCTACGATTACCAGATGAGAGCGCTTCAGGGTTTTGAAGAAATGAACGAGGTGTCCGGTATCTGTCGTAGTAACTATTCGATCGGTACCATTTTTTACTACCAAAAGCAATACGAAAAAGCACTTGAGCAATATCAGAAATCATTGAAGCTCGCTGAACAAACAAATCAGCCTCGTCTTATATATTCTTCTTTAGGCGCTCTGGGTGCCACCTATGGGGAACTGGGTAACCAGAAGGAATGTCTTCGTTATAATAACAAATCATTGGTACTCGCAAAAAAAATTAATTATGATTCGGGAATCGCCTACACTTTAAATAATCTGGGGGTTTTTTACCTGAAAATAGGAGATTGTAATAGTGCGAAAAAATCCATTTTGGAGTCAATTAGAATTAAAGAAAAAATCAATGATCGCTGGGGGTTGATGGGGTCTCTGTTTGCTATGGTTAGAGTAAGTGACCAGTGTAGCAGCGGTGAGAAGGTTTTGGGCTTTTTACAGACTGCTCTGAAAATGTCAAAAGAAATAGAATCCAAATCGGGAGAACTGGAAGCCTACGAACGGCTGATTAAATTTTACGATGAAAGAAATCCTGCGGTCGCCTATGGGTATACTAAAAAATTTATTGCACTAAAAGATACCGTACTGAGCGAAAAGACCTTTGAAGAAATGGGGCAGTCCCGGCAGCGTTATCAATTAGCTAAAAAAGAACATGAGATTTCTTTACTAAAAGCAGAAAACAAAATCCTTTATATTAATAATGAAAATCAGCGTCTCTGCAAATTACTCTATGTTGTATTTATTGGATTACTATTGTTTGTTACTTTTTGGTTCTTCAGTAGAATAAAGATGCAAGGTAGAATTAACCAAATACTTGAAGCTAAAAACGATTTGCTCAATCTTAAAAATGAGGAAATTCGCATAAAAAATAAACAACTCGAACATTCTAACGAAGATCTGGCTCAATTTGCTTACGTGGCTTCTCATGATTTAACGGAGCCTCTGCGGATGATCCACTCTTATACTACTTTGTTGAAAAGAAGATATAATGATCAGCTGGATGATAGCGGAAAAGAATTTATGCACTATATTGTCGATGCGGTTGATAGAATGAAAAGTCTACTGGATGATCTACTGGATTATTCTCGATCGGGTAAACAGAAACTACCGGATACACTTGTTTCTACGGAAGATACAATGGTGGTTGTTACCGCCAATCTTGGTAAACAGATAGAAAATATTAAAGGGCGCCTAATTGTTAGAAATGAAAACTTACCCGCCATTTTAGCTCATAAATCTCAGTTGATGCAGTTATTACAAAATCTGGTTAGTAATGGTTTGAAATTTTGTGGGGAGCGCGATCCAGTCGTCATCGTAGATTGTAAGCAAAAAAAGGATTTATTTGTTTTTTCTGTAAAAGACAACGGTATCGGTATTTCTCCCGCCAATCAGGAAAAGGTTTTTGAAATGTTTCGACGCCTGCACACCCGAGAAGAATATGCAGGTACTGGTATTGGCCTGGCAATTTGTAAAAAGATTGTTAGTAATATGGGCGGTGACATTTGGGTTGAATCAAAGCAAGGTGAAGGGAGTACTTTCTTCTTTACGGTACCTTGTCCATCCGGGGTGTTGGTACCAGCTGAATAGGGAGGAGGCACTAGATTAAAAATGGAAAACTACGGCTTTAAAAAATAAAATACTTGCATCATTCACGCGCATTGTTTTGTAGGGGCTGGTCAGAAAAGAAGGATAGATACAGGAGATTACTGAAACCAGTAAATAAAGGTGCCAACCAGAACCCCACTCAAGACCATTGTCCCATCCATTAATCCGGTATAAAAATAATCACTTCGCTCGGGAGTTATTTTTTTTACTAAAATAATAGTCGCTAAATAAGTGAGGACCAACGCCACCATAATCGGAACTGAATAATAGAATTGTTGCCAACAGATAATATTGATAGTCAGCGCCATTCCGATCACTCCGATAGCAATCTGCTTGGTTCGTTTCACGCCCCATCTTGCGGGAAGCGTCCGCACCGCAGATTGCTCATCTACCTGCAAATCTCGAATGTCGAAGGGTAGGGTGATAGCAAAGATAAATAATACACGTTCAATAAAAGTAAGCAAAATACCTTTGCCAGGAAAGAGGTCATATTCTACGGCTGGTAAGAGAACGGTTATCCACGCCCAAACCAAAGCGACCAGGAAAATTTTTATATCATTCAAGTCTCTCAATCGCTTTTTGTTGCCCAAAATAGGCAGCACATATCCCAATGAAATGATACCCGGGATAATCAATGCTAATTGAGTTGAGCGGTTTAAGAAAAAAAAACAAACAGTAGCCATCAACGCTCCGATACCCGCGTACCATTCGATGTGGCGTTTGTGAACGGTGATGACGCTATAGCGTTCTAATTGAAAATAAGCATGTGATTTTGAAATTCCGACAATGCGGTGGAGGGCATACAAAAACAACGTACCGAAAAATACAAACCCGGTTAACGCATCAAAATAAAACTGTTCCTGATAAATTAAAGTTGTTTGCCAGAGCAAAGAAAGACTGCCAAGCGCAATCCAGAAATTTCCGTACAGCATCAAATTAATAAACTTGTAGGCAATACTGTCTTTGAAAAATTTCATAAAAAATTGACATGTTGAAACGCTGCGCTTGTTGAGTCGTTGAAACGTCAAAAAAGGGATACTCTTCCAAGTTTACCTGCACATCCTGACTTCCCCCAATGTCTGTCTATTCATCCAGGGCAGGCGTCAGGACCCCGGTACGAACGGCCCCGTGACACCTTCAATTGAACGGTCCCGGGGGTATTTAATAATCCGTGTTTTTATTTCTTACGATAGCATTGCGTAGCAACATTCCTAAACACCCCTCCTCCCGGCTCAACGCTCCTAAAAATACTTAAAGTTATGATTTTTCTTAATATTCTTCAAACTCTCAAAAATCAATTTAATCACCGCTTCCACATCATCTTTGTGCGCCATCTCCACGGTCGTATGCATATAACGCAACGGCAATGAAATCAAAGCCGCAGGAACACCCGCATTAGAGTATGCAAATGCATCTGTATCCGTTCCTGTCGCCCGGCTAGAAGCCTCACGTTGAAATTTGATCTTGTTTTTTTCTGCCGTATCGATAATTAATTGCAATAACTTATTGTGTACCGCTGGGGCGTACGTGACCGACGGACCAAGCCCCGCTTTGATATCACCTGATTTTTTGGGGGTGATAAGTGGCGTGTGCGTATCGTGCGTTACATCTGTCACGATGGCTACGTTTGGTTTAATCCGTTCGGCGATCATCTGTGCACCTCGTAAGCCAATTTCTTCCTGTACAGAATTAACAATGTATAAGCTATAGGGTAATTTTGTTTTAGTCTCTTTGAGCATTCTGGCAACTTCCGCTACGCAAAATCCACCCATTCGATTATCAAGTGCACGACCTACATAATACTTGTCGTTCAGCATCATCATTTCGTCTTCAAACGTAATGACACAACCGACGTGGATACCCATTTTTTCTGTTTCTTTTTTATCCTTGGCTCCGACGTCAATAAAAATATTTTCTAAAGTAGGCGTTAATTTAGCATCTGATCCTTTGCGAAGGTGAATAGCAGGCCAGCCAAAAACGCCCTTTACGATTCCTTTGCTAGTATGAATATTCACCCGCTTGGAAGGCGCAATAATATGATCCGAACCTCCATTACGAATCACACTAATAAATCCATCGTCCGAGATATAATTAACAAACCAACTGATTTCGTCGGCGTGACCTTCAATCACCACGCGGTAATCCTGACCTGGATTAATTATTCCATAAGCGGTTCCATAGTCATCAATATGCGTTTCATCTACGTAAGGTTTAAGATAATTTAGCCACAATTTTTGGCCAGGTGCCTCAAAGCCAGTAGGCGAAGCATTATTGAGGTATTTCTCAAGAAATTTTTCAGATTTTTTAGTGATAATTGCCATAATTTTTATTTTTATTTCATCTGGTGTAATTAGGAATTGTCGGAACCGCCAGGCCATTCCTGTGGATTTTTACTCCATTCCTGCAAAGATTGTAGATTTTTTTGATCAATATAATTAATGTCGATAGCCGCTGCAATGAGCGCTTCGTAGTTAGAAAGGGTAGAAAAGGGACAATCCGCTTTTTCAAAAGCCGTTTTGGCCGCTGGAAATCCGTAGGAAAAAATAGCCATTACTCCTGCCACTCTGCAGCCCCGATCACGCAATACTTCTACCGCCTCCAGGCTACTTCCACCGGTGGAAATAAGATCTTCAATGACCAAAACTCGCTCGTTTCCCCGTAAGTCTCCTTCGATTTGATTCTGTCGGCCGTGTCCTTTTGCTTTGCTGCGTACGTAGACAAAAGGCAAGTCGAGCGCATCCGCCAGGAGGGCACCGTGGGCAATGCCCGCAGTAGCGACACCTGCAACAACCTGAAAAGGCTTGAATGCTGCTGATTGCTCCTTCATGGCTGCAATCACGGCTTTTCGGACGGGTGGATAGGATAAAACAATCCTGTTATCGCAGTAAATGGGAGACTTAATTCCCGAAGCCCAGGTAAATGGGTTTGTCGGATTTAATTTTATTGCCTTAATTTGCAGTAGGTTATGCGCTATTTCAGTCGCAATCTTTTTTTTTGTGTTCTCCATTTTAAAATTTAGCTTAAACGGCAACAAATGTACAAAATATATATCAACAGCACACCACTTTTTATTGTGAATAGTAAATATGTCAAGAAACTGTTCCCAATTACGAAAGGTGCCCTGATCGCCCGTTATTCTGGCAAACCTAAATCGTTGCTGAATTATATAGATAGTCTGGAAAAGCCAAATAAATTTGCCTTTGTTGTTTTACACAGTGAAGATGCCAGAGCTTGCTTTAAAGCGTTTAAATCCGTTTTTAAAGTCATTGAGGCTGCAGGTGGACTGGTTTTTAGAAAACCTAAAATGAAAAAGATATTGATGATTCACCGTCAGGGTTTTTACGATCTTCCTAAAGGGAAAATTGAGAAAGGAGAACAAACCAAAGCTGCTGCGCTCCGGGAGGTGATGGAAGAAACTGGAATTCGGGAACTTAAGCTGGGTAAAAAGATTATGAAAACTTACCATACTTACCGAGATCACAAAAATCGACGGGTGCTTAAAAAAACGCATTGGTATCGAATGAAAGGCCGACAAAAGAATTTTATTCCGCAAATAGAAGAAGATATTGATCTGGTTTTTTGGATAAAACCTGAGAAATTTCTCGCGGTGCAGCGTAATGTTTATGGTAATATTCTGGATGTTATCCGAACGGAATTAGCGAGAAAGGTATAAGTAATTTAAAAGTGGTGTGATCTTATAATAGAAAGTAAGATTTTTTAAAATAATAAATATATGGACAAACGAATAAGTAGTGTTATCACCGAAAGCATATCCATCAAGCAAGCCATGCTCGCTGACCAGACGCTACTTGACGAATTAGAAACCATCACCACTCGTTGTATACAATGCTTACAATCCGGCGGACAATTATTGTTTTGTGGCAACGGAGGAAGTGCCGCTGATGCGCAACATCTCGCTGGCGAATTTTCTGGACGGTTTTACCTCGATCGGGACCCGCTGCCCGCCGAGGCGCTTCACGTCAATACTTCTTTTCTAACCGCAGTTGCCAACGATTATGATTTTGCGTCCGCTTATGCCCGATCAGTCGCTGCCAAAGGCCGTCCGGGCGATCTCTTGTTTGCTATTTCTACCTCTGGTAATTCTCCCAATATTTTACAAGCCGCTGAAATGGCCCAAACTAAAAAAATGGAAGTTATCGGAATGACGGGCGCTAGCGGAGGACAACTGGCCGGCAGGGTCGATTATTTGCTCAAGGTACCGAGCGTTGATACGCCCCGTATTCAGGAATGCCATATTTTACTGGGACATATTATTTGTGAATTGGTGGAGCAAAGGATTTTTGGGATCAATTAATGAGTTCATTCAAAAAAGTGTTTGTCTTGCAGTCTTTTTTGAGTTTTTCAAATACCTTAGAGGACGATACCTATAGTGCCCTGGTTTTTAAACAAGGCTCACTTAATAAAATGAAGAACTATGCCGAGACCCGAATTTGATAAATCGTGGACCCTTTTTCTAGATCGGGATGGCGTCATTAATCGACGCCTGCCAGATCGTTATGTTACCAACCCTAAAGAATTGGATTACCTTCCGGGAAGTCTGGTAGCCATCGTCGAATTAAATAAAATTTTCGGAAGAATCATCATCGTCACTAATCAAAAAGGAGTCGGAAAAGGCTTGATGTCCCAAGCTGATCTGGACGAAATTCATACCAAAATAAAAACTGATTTACAAAAAATGGGCGGACAACTCGACGCAGTTTATACGGCTACCGCTGCTCAATTGACCCCTTCGAGTCATCACAAACCCAATCCCGGAATGGGACTGGAGGCTAAAATAGATTTTCCAGTAATAGACTTTTCCAAATCGATCATTGTCGGAGACTCTATCTCCGATATGGAGTTTGGTTTTGGGTTGGGAATGTGGACGGTCTTGGTAGAAGGAAAGGCAGAGGAGCAGGAATTAGCAGCAAGAACTGTAGTGGATGAGCGGGTTAGTTCGTTGGCAAAATGGGCTGGTTTACTGGACAGAAATCCATAAAAAAGCAGGATTGCCAGCCAATCGGTTTTTCACTTGGGAATGGCAAATAAATAAGTATAGAATCGTACTTTATTTATTAGACTTGTTACCCTTTAAGAATTAAGATCTATAAATAAGGACAAAAGGCTATTTATAGAGCCAATTTGTTAAAGGGTAACAAGTCTATTTAACATTCCTTACACAGACCACCTTAAGAAACTTTATCGATTATACAATGCATAAAATAAAGCCAGCACAATTATTCCCAAGCGGGCAAGAAATCCATAAAAGGCGAAGCGAGCATAACTCTTAGACGCTATTAAAGCAATCAAAATTCCTAGCAGACCAAGGAGAAAACCAAGAATAAAAAAGGCCGTCTCTTTACCCGTATTACGGGGCTCATTTAACTGCTGAATAATTTCCGTGTCGGTTTTACCTTTTTTACGTGCCCGTTTGATTTCTTTCTTTAGAATAAAAAGACCAATCCGTTCTCTCAATTTTAATTTTCTACCTGTTTTTTTACGGAGTTCTTTGGTGTTTAGATGGACGAGGTCGTCGATTGATAATGCGGGATACCCGTTTATATGTCCAGCATTAGCAGAGGGTCGATCGGGGGTAAGGTGTACAAATGCTTGTACGGCATTTGGAAAAATAAAAAGATGCACCAAAAAAAAGAGTAGAAAGATTTTTAGTTTCATAACAAAAAAATACTTGTGAATAAAGTCTGATCTATTCACAAGTATAATTTTAATTTTGTTGTTATTCTATTTTAGAGACTACTTTTTAGATTACTTTACCGTTTTTAACAAATTGCTTTGTTCCGTGGCGGAGTAAATATTCTTTGCCTGAATTATCCATATAAAAAATCTGTAATTCGTAATTTTGTCCTGTTTTTGGCTGGTGATTAAAATACGAAAGGTTGATTTTTTCACCCGTAAATTCTACGACAGCACCATCCATTGCAAAATCCTCAGATGCTTTTTCACCACCTTCGCCTTCTGCAATAGTTTTTAAGACTTCTTGTGTATCGGTATCGACGATTCTTACTAAAAAGCGTTGGTTCATTAACAGACGCAAATCATCAGCGATTAATTCAAAATTTACCGTGGTGTAATTCCATTTTTTACGAATCTTCTTTAGAGACTTACTGTTGGATTTTTCCTGAACCTGAATGCTACTAAACTGTACATGCGTATTATTCATAATATCAGTAATCCGTTGATAATTTGCTTCGGCAGATTCGCGGTAGAGTAGTTCCATTTCATTCTCTGCCTTTACTGCTTCGTAGCTCATTTTCTGGGTTTGTAGCTCGCGTACCTGTGCCATCAGATCTGCTTTGGCAGCTTGAAGGTCCGCAATTTTTTTAGCGTCCGCTGGGTTATCCGGATAAACCATAACCCTGGTTTTGTTCATCTCCAGTTCTAGCTGATCGTAACGTGCCTGGTAAAGTTCCAGTTGCGCTTTTACATCGGCGATAGCGCGATTTTGCTGCTTGTTGGATATACGCAATCTGGTAATGGTATTATTTAAAAAATCAATACTATCTTGCAGGATATGAATCTGCTCTTTGAGTACCTGATTTTCAGAACGCAGATCGACGATGACAGAATCATCTTCTTTGCTGACGGTTTTCAGTTCGCTGATGTATAGGTCTTGTTTGACCAACAGCTCGTTTTTCTTAACAATGGAACCTACTTGCTGGATACTAAAAAAACTTAGTCCGACGATCGCACATGATCCGAGGGCAATGGATAAATTTCTGGTCATTTCACAAAGATTTGTGGAACAAGAACCGTGTGTAAGTGGGCCTTGACTCCAAGTATAAAATATAGCCTCCGTAGAGACGGTTTGGCGTGGACGTAAATTTTGGCAAAACGAGGTGTCGTTTTTTTTAAATATTTCTTATTAAAAAATTGGTAAGATTCGTATTTCGTGCAATGGTCATTTCCAGTGCATCCATAAACAGTGATCGGTCTGTGCTATTAGCAAATTCCGCAGTTCCGGAAAAATCCAGAATAGTCTGGTTTTTTATCTTAGTGATGTTTTTAAGTCGTAAATTTTTTGCCTTTCGGCCAAAATGTTGTGTGGCTAAAAAAGTATTCACCAGGTCTTTTATCCTGTTCCCCGTAGGATTATCTACTGCTACTGCTCTATACTCCAAGCTGAAAGTTTCCTGATTAAAATCGTAAATCATCACCACAGGTTTTGTGGAGACCGGATACATGCTGGCACGCATCGTCTTTACTTGTTGTCGAGTATTGGGATTGAGTTCACCGCTAGAAGTACAGCCGAACCCTAAGATGATTAGAAAAATAAAGAATAATAAGCAGTTAAAATGTTTCATGGTTAAATCCAATTAATAAATAAGTAAAAATATTAATATGTCTGAATTTTAAATATATTGATAACAAATATTGTTCCAAAATGTAATATGTTTAAATCACTTTTTTACTACTAAAAGAATTCGATAAATATTGCTTACCAGCTTTGCGAACCCCACGAGCCGCCAAAGCGGTAAACGTCCCTAGCTTTGCGAAACCCGCGAGCCGCCATAAGTCAAGCTAAGTCTCCTAAAGCGGTAAACGTCCCTAGCTTTGCGAAACCCGCGAGCTAGCAACAAGCCAAGCTAGGTTTCTTAAAGCGGTACTTCCTAAGCTAAGTTTCCTAAAGCGGTAATAAGCTAAGTCTCCTAAAGCGGTAAACGTCCTAGCTTTGCGAAACCCGCGACCTAGCAACAAGCCAAGCTAGGTTTCTTAAAGCGGTACTTCCTAAAGCTAAGTTTCTTAAAACGGTACTTCCTAAAAGTTTCCTAAAGCGGTAATAAGCTAAGTTTCTTAAAGCGGTACTTCCTAAAAACCAAGACCTGTTGGTTCCACGATCCTAAATCGCTATCTTTACCCAAAATATCCACCATACACTATGACCCAGCCCAATAAAGTACAGATTACAGGACACCTGATGATGATTCGTCCTATGAATTTTGGTTACAATGCAGAAACTGCCAAGAGCAACGCTTTTCAGACGGAACCCGAAAAAACGGGGGAATCCTCTAATACGATCCGAGAGAAAGCAGTAGCTGAATTTGATAATTTTGTAACCATACTGGAAAACCACGGAATCAAAGTTACCGTCATAGAAGACAAAAACGATCCAATCACTCCGGATGCAGTTTTTCCAAATAATTGGGTCAGCTTCCACCAAAACGGGGCCACGATAACTTATCCAATGGAGTCAGTTTCCCGTCGCTTTGAGCGGAATGAATCCATCATTGATCACTTGGCAGAGACGCTGGAAGTACATGCCGTTTTTAATTTGGATACCTACGAAGACAAAGGACTTTTCCTGGAAGGAACGGGCAGTATGATTCTGGACCGGGTAAATAGCATCGTCTACGCTTGTCTGAGTCCTCGGACAAATCTCGAAGTGCTGGAAGTATTTTGTAAATTAATGAATTATCGAAAAGTTGTTTTTCATGCAGTAGATGGTGGCCGACAGCCGATCTATCACACCAACGTGATGATGGCCATGGGTGAAACTTTTGTGGTCGTTTGTCTGGATTCTATCCTGGATGCCAAAGAAAAGGATACACTAAAAAAATATTTCTACGAAACAAAAAAAGAAGTCATCAATATCACCCTCGATCAAATGAATTCTTTTGCAGGAAACATGCTGCAGGTAAAAAATGACAAAAACGTTACTTACGTCATTATGTCTTCACAAGCACATGCGTCTCTGCGTCCCGATCAGATCCGACACCTGGAACGACATACCCAAATTTTACACGCGCCGATTCCGACGATTGAAACGTATGGTGGCGGAAGTGTCCGATGTATGATGGCGGAAGTTTTTTTACAAAAGAAAGTGATAACGGCTAAATAGTAAGGAATAAATCTCGCATTTTGGCGAGACAATCTAGTGGTTCGGGTACTAAATTAGTATGTACTTCAAATTGTTAATTTTCCTAGACAAAAAGAACAGTTGATTAGTGATTCGTTAATCGGTTCTCCCAACGCATAGGTATCGCACTCTAAAGTATTTGAAAAACTCAAAAAAGACTGCCGAGAAGGTTAAGTTGACAGATCAACGTAGGAACAAGGCAATGCCTTGTTCCTACGTTGATCAATATACCCAGCAATTTAGTTCCCGAGGCACTAGTTGGGTTTGGACAAAATCAAGGCAACCTAATGTAATGGATTACTATTCTGAAGATTTTGGTCTGATACTCACGTTATCAAGAACTAGGAAACTTCGCTTGAAGCGTTTTATTGGAAAAGAGAACATGAAGAGTTTTGCATGGTTGATTGAAGCTACTGAAAATGACAGCGAGTTTTTTAATCGAATGAATTCCTCGATGCTTGCATCGGGGTGAGCATTCAAGGGGCGTCATTTTTCAGAGGGCTGGCTTTGCGCTCATACCCCGCACCCTTGGGTCGGGGTGGCTTGATTTTCCTTTTCAGAAATTGTCAGGTATTCTGTATACCATGTCACAAAACTTATTTCCTGCTAATATTTGCTATTCGTATGTGAACTAATTCTATTATTTTCGCATTTTAGATTTTTTCTAAACCCATTTATCATCAGTTTACTGGCAGTTCTGCTTTCCGGTATGCTAAAAAAATTAACATGAAAAGATTGTCTACAACCCTCTTTATTTTGACTTTCGTGCTTAGTCTAACTCAGGCGCAAATCGTCATTAATGAAATTATGTACAATTCTCCCGACGGAGGTCAGGACTCTACGGAATACATCGAACTATTCAATAACAGCAGTGCTGCCGTAGATCTATCCGGGTGGAACTTTACCTCCGGTATCAATCTTACTTTTGCTGCAGGTACTTCCATCGAAGCCAATGCTTACCTATTGGTAGCTGGAGACGCTGCTGCAATGATGGCAACTTATGGCGTTACAGCCATTCAGTGGGAATCAGGTGGTCTTAGTAACGGAGGAGAATCAATCGAACTGGCGGATGCTGATGGAAATGAAATGGATGTTGTAGAATATGATGACGGATTTCCGTGGCCATCACAAGCGGACGGAAACGGTCCTTCGCTGGAGCTTTGTAGCCCGGATAAAGACAACAATAATGGTGCTAATTGGTTTGATGCGACTACCGCAACTGGTGTTGTCTTCGAAGGTACGGAGGTACTGGCTACGCCCGGAGCGGCCAACACCGCAACTTGCCCGGATGCCGATATAATGGTAGAAGTTTCCAGCAACGTATTTACGCCTCGTGATATCACTATCTTTGTGGGAGAAACTGTTGAATGGAACAATCTCGGAGGTTTTCACAACGTGGATGGAACCCTGGCGACTTACCCGGATAATCCGGAAGGATTTGGTAATGGTAGTGCATCCAGTACAAATTGGACTTTCAGTTATACTTTTACGATTCCTGGTGTATACGATTATGAATGCACGCCTCATGCTGCGCTGGATATGGTTGGAACGGTAACTGTTTTACCAGTTCCTCCCAATGATATCGTTATTTCTGAAATCATGTACAATATTCCAGGTGCTGGAAATAATTTTGATTTTATAGAAATAACCAATATGGGTAACGAAGCTATTGACCTTGAAGGGTATTATTTTTCCAGTGGCATAGAATTTACTTTCCCTGCGATAATGATTCAGCCGGGAGCATATATGTTAATCGTAGAAGACGCGTCTGCTTTCAATGCTACCTTTGGTACAGATGCTATTTCCTGGACAGATGGTGGTCTCAATGACGGCGGAGAAGATATTACGCTGTTGGATGCTAATAACGAACTGGTGGACATGGTGGTATACAATGATGCTGCCGGCTGGCCGGAAATTGCAGATGGCGAAGGTCCATCTTTAAGTCTTTGTGATTTGGAAGCAGATAATGGGGAACCGGAATCCTGGGGCTTTTCTACGACCAATACCAATATAGTCTCTGGTGGCAGTGGAAACTTTATTTACGCAACACCTGGTGCCGCGAATGACGCTTGTGCTACTACTCCTTATATCTTTTTAGAAAATGGCTTGGAAGATGTAAGCGAAGGTGATGTTACCGCTACTTTTCGCTTGTCAATGGCCAATGTTACGGATATGGATACAGCATCCGTTACCCTCAATGTTGTTGGCGGATCTGCAATGGACGGGACGGATTTTGTCTTGAACAATACAATCGTAACTTTTGGAAGCGACGGAAACGGTGGTGTAAGTGACGGAGAATTCAGTATATCTTTATTGGATGATATTCTGGTAGAAGGTTCTGAAACCATTATCCTAAATCTTTCTGATGCCAATGGAGCGGTGATTGCTTCCGTCGGCGATTTGGTGATTACTATTGTCGACAATGATGGAATTGACCCCGGGTTTTATCCACTTTTAGAAATACAGGATGTAACAACGGTGGATGTCGAGGGTGTTGTCGATTCTATTGATAGAACTTGTGAATTACGTGGTATCGTATATGGCATTAATCTAAGTCCTGGAGGTTTATTATTTACCATCGTCGATAAAAATGATAATGATGATGGTATTGCCGTGTTTAATGGTGGTACAGATTTCGGTTATACGGTAACCGAAGGAGACGAAGTTTCCGTTATCGGAACCATTGATCAATTTAGAGGATTACAACAAATAAATGCAGATTCTGTTTTTGTATTATCTAACAATAATGCTTTGTTCGCACCTGAATTTACTACCGACCTTGGAGAAGACGAAGAATCTAAATTAATCCGAATTAATAATTTGACCATCGTTAGTGTTGCGACGGGTGCTGCTGGTGATAATTATACGGTAACGGACGGAACCAACGAATACACCATGCGGATTGATGCAGATAATGAATTGTTTGGTACCACTTTACCAGCAAATTTTGATGCCATTGGTCTTGGAGGACAGTTTGATAATGCGTCTCCTTTTGACGAAGGCTATCAGTTTTTGCCACGCTATACTGCCGATATTCTTGATTTGGTAAATACCAACGATCCAACGCTGGCCAATGATATTCAGATTATGCCGAATCCAGTAACGGATCAGCTGTTAATCAGATCTGATCTAAACATTGATCAGATTTTGATTCATAATAATCTGGGACAATTGATCACTAGTATCAACGGAACTGCCAATCAAACAGTCGATGTATCAACTTATACAGATGGTGTTTACCAAATGAGTTTCATTATAGCGGATCGCACCTGGACGACCATGTTTGTAAAACAATAATAGGGGGACTTGAATTGTTAGGAATGAGGCAAAAAACACAGGCGATGCAGCGCATCGGCGAGGCTTTTTAACGAAATCCTTAGGAAAAAAGATCAGTTACTTTCCGATTGAACAACTCAACAACCTATAAAAACGGATTACTCACCATCAGGCAGGTAATCCGTTTTTAACTTTATTAGAGTTTATGTACAGAAAATTTGTATGGGACTCAAATAATCTTTTATTAACAGTATAAATACATTTAAAAAGTTTTAAAACACACTTTCAGGTATTTCTTTAATTTAATTTTGTAGAATTAAAAAATAATGATACCTTGCATTATCCCACCGTACATATTAAGGAACAGGAACAACGATCTAATAGATTCAGAATTATGACTAATATTTTTTGTGCCTAACTTCGTTTAAAATACGCGCCATAGCTACGGCTATGTCTGTGTTTTTCAACTCGTTATACACAAAAACTACCTACTCAAAATTTTTTAATCTATTTAATCCTCGTTCCTAAGAAAAAAAACGAGACTAATTAGTTGATACTATATTACTGGTAAGCCTTTTCTATTGGTTTACTCAAATTGGTAATCTCCTATCACACTGCATTCCATTAAAATACCATTTGAATCTAAATTTAAATTAAGTGAACATTTTCGTTACTTAATGGAGGCTAATGGCGTCCTAATAATAACAACCGTTTACTGTATTTAAAGTATTTATAATGTGTTGTAATCCCTCTTGTGCATATTTTTTTTATTGACTATTTACAAACATATAAAACACAAGACTATGTTAATTTTGTACATCGCTACGGGAAGTTTTTTACTGGGAGGAGGAATTGTCTTAATGGCAAATCTAACTTCTTCGCGTACAAAACGATTCTGATTTAAATTGTTGAACCAAACGTACCATACCTAAACCTACTTTTTTGATCAACCTAATGGCGTTTGGATTCTACCCCTCATGGAGGATACTTATTTTGACTGCAAAATTTTACCAATTTGAAATATATACTAATTTAGTACCCGAACCACTAGGCAAACAGTGTATTTGACTGCGAAGGCGGTACAATACCTAGATGTTGGTATGCCTTTTCGGTAGCTTCGCGGCCCCTTGGAGTACGCTGTAAATACCCTTCCATAATCAAAAAAGGCTCGTGTACTTCTTCGATCGTTCCCGCTTCTTCTCCTACGGCTGTACCGATGGTAGTGATGCCAACGGGACCACCTTTAAACTTGTGAATGATGGTGGATAAAATTTTATTATCCATTTCATCCAAGCCGCTGCTATCTACGTTCAGCGCTTCCAAACCAAATTTAGCGATCTTGATTCCGATAGTACCATCTCCTTTTATTTGGGCAAAATCCCGGATTCGGCGCAATAGCGCATTAGCGATACGCGGTGTTCCCCGACTACGACGGGCAATTTCCTGCGCTCCTGCGGTGTCAATCGGGACATCAAGAATACCAGCGGATCGTTTGATGATTTTCTCGAGAATGACCACATCATAATAGTCGAGGTGACAGTTGATCCCAAATCGAGCACGCATCGGAGCGGTGAGTAAACCCATTCGGGTCGTAGCACCAATGAGCGTAAAAGGGTTGAGTGAAATCTGGATACTCCGAGCGTTCGGACCACTATCAATCATGATATCAATCCGATAATCTTCCATTGCCGAATAAAGATACTCTTCGACCACCGTATTAAGTCGGTGAATTTCGTCTATAAATAAAACATCTCCTTCTTCCAGATTTGTGAGCAGACCAGCCAGATCACCCGGTTTTTCCAGTACGGGACCAGAAGTCATTTTCAGATTGGCCTCCAGTTCGTTAGAAATAATATGAGAAAGGGTGGTCTTTCCCAGTCCCGGAGGTCCGTGTAAAAGTACGTGATCAAGTGCTTCCCCTCGCTGTTTGGCGGCGGCAATAAATATTTTCAGGTTTTCAACTATTTTCGGTTGACCGGAAAAGTCTTCTAACGCCTGTGGACGTAAAGCTTTTTCCATTTGCTGATCAGCAGGTTCAATGTTTTCCCCGGAAGGGTCTAAGTGTTCGTTCATTATAATAATATAGAAAGGCTGTATTTAGGATATAAAAAAACCGCTAAATAGACCTATGGTTAAATCTGATTAGCGGCTCTTTCATAATCTGTTGCGTAAAGTTATTATTTTTTTATAAGAAATTCTATTTTCCCTGGTTCTCCATACTTTCTTTGAGCTTACGGTTGTCCTCCTCAATAATTTGGTTCATTACCTCTTCCAGCTGTTCTGCGCCAATTCTATTAATTAAGATTTTTTTGTCTTTATCCAGGATAAATATTCGAGGCGTAATGCGGGTATCATATTTAGCGGTAAATTTTGATAAATTGCCGGGATCCACCACGTTGATCCAGTCTTCCATTTCCTTTTCGTGGACATATTTCCAACATTCCTCCATGTCTTTTTCTTTCATTTTTACGCAAGTACCCATAATTTTTACGCCTTTATCTTTAAATTTATTGTAAAATTCAACAACATGTGGCGTAGACTTTTTGCAGTGACTACAGTCGTAGCGCCAGAAATATAAAACCGTGTATTTACTCTCAATATCGTAGAGCGAAATTTTACTGCCATCCTCTTTTCGCATTTTAACGTTCATGGCCCGACGACCAATAAGCGTAGGGCGACGGCGTTGAGATTCAAGCATTATTTTTTCCAGTTGGTCTTCATCCAGCCAGGGCGCCATACCACGCGCGTAATAATTATCGACGAGGTGAACATATACCGCATCCATTCCAATTTTATTTTGCGCTTCTTCCGCGTATTGGTTGAGGAGTTGACTCAGATAATATCGGAAAGTTTTCTCTACCGGTTTTACCTTGTTTAGAATATAATCTACCCCAACGATGATCGAATCAGGTGTGGCGGGCGTAAGTTGTTCAAGATAATAAGCTATCTTTTTGGGCAACATTGGGTTGCGATACAAACTGGAATCGGCAAAGTTTACATGATCAAAAAAATGTGTTTTCCGAAAAATATACCGTTGAAATTGTACTTCACTTTCTTCACCCGTAAAATCAGGCATATCCGCTTCAAAACCAAATTTAATCCAGGTAGCGACGGGAGAATCCGGATTGTCCTTGACCAGTTGTTGTTGAAAGCTTTTTACACTGTTATTAACCTCCTTAAGCTTATCTTGTAGCTGTTCGAGGGGTTTCCCTTTTGCTTCTGCAGCCTTGAGTTGCTCTTGCAAATCCCGGGCCTCAGGTCCCTTGGTAGACAAGAAGTTGACGTAATCGTAAAATAATTTATTAGCAGGAGAGCCCGTGATGGTAAAAGCCTGCTCATCAAGTTGGGCGTAATTGGCCTTTAAACTAAAATTTTGATTTTCGCTATCCACAAAGATTTGAATAAATTTATTATCCGGCGGTAATACAATTAAGTATACTCCCGGGTCGAGATGATCTTCTCCTGAAAAAACGATTAGGTCATCTTTCATAGCCACCGTATCCAGAATATAGGGCGTATCACCAATATATCCCGCAAGATAAGCCTCGGGTTGGTCAAAATTTTCGATTTCTATCGTAATTTTGTGTCCACCATCAGCGGCCAACAAAGGGGAGAACGTTAAAGAAGTGACAAAGAAAAAGAGAAGCGTTAAGTTTCTTAACATCATAGGACTTTTATTTTTTAATAAAACACCAAAAATACGAATCTGTTGTCATAGTTGTGACGTATAAATAACTTGAAAAGGGTGTTAATTATTTTTTAAAAAGAAGATTCCCCAAATAAGAAATAAAATTTCTACATTTGCAGGAATTTTTCATAAAAATTTAATAATCAATTAACTAACCGGTATAATCACAAAATTTTATCAAAAATGAGTGGACAGAAAATCACTTTTAAAAATAACGAATTACATGTTCCTGACAATCCCATTATTCCTTTTATAGAAGGAGATGGTATTGGTCCGGATATCTGGGCCGCAGCTGTTAAAGTTTTTGACGCAGCGGTAAAGAAAGCCTACAAAGGAAAACGGAAAATAGAATGGCAGGAAATTTTAGTTGGACAGAAAGCGTTTGACAAGACTGGCAAGTGGTTGCCCGCTGAATCTCTCCGTGAAATTAAAAAGAACAAGATTGCGATTAAAGGACCGTTGACAACACCAGTTGGTGGAGGTATTCGTTCTTTAAATGTTGCGCTACGACAAAAACTGGATTTGTACGCGTGTGTACGTCCAGTTGTTTATTTCAAAGGCGTTCCATCGCCGGTTAAGCGTCCACAGGACGTAGATATGATCATCTTTCGGGAAAATACAGAAGACATCTACGCAGGTATCGAATATTTGGCAGGAACTGCCAAACTAAAAAAATTAAGAAAATTCCTTATCGAAGATATGAAAGCCAAAGGCATTCGTTTTCCTGATACGGTATCGTTGGGTATCAAGCCTGTTTCTCAGGAAGGAACTGAGCGGTTGGTACGGGCATCTATTGAACATGCGATCAAAGAGGGAAAGCCTTCTGTTACTTTAGTTCACAAAGGAAATATCATGAAATTTACCGAAGGTAAATTTAAAGAATGGGGCTACGAATTAGCGGAGCGCGAATATGGTGACAAGGTATGGACCTGGGCACAGTACGACAGAATAGCTGCCAAGAGTGGAAAGGCCAAAGCTGACAAAAAGCAGAAAAAGGCGCTGGAAAATGGTGCTATCCTCATTAAAGATGTGATTGCTGATGCATTTTTACAGCAGATCATTCTGAGACCTTCCGAATATTCTGTTATCGCTACGCTCAACCTGAATGGAGATTACATCTCAGATGCACTTGCTGCACAGGTAGGAGGTATTGGTATTGCACCCGGTGCGAATATCAACTATGATACGGGAATCGCGATTTTTGAAGCAACGCACGGGACAGCACCCAAATATGCTGGGATGGACAAGGTAAACCCAAGTTCTGTGATTCTTTCCGGAGAAATGATGTTCCGCTACCTGGGTTGGAACGAAGCAGCTGATTTAATCGTGAAAGGAGTAGGTAAATCTATTCGTTCCAAGAAAGTAACTTATGACTTTGAGCGATTGATGACTGGCGCGAAGCTGTTAAAGTGCTCGCAGTTCGGAAACGAAATTATTAAAAATATGTAATAAAATTCAATGTGTTACCTAAGTATAAAACTACTCCGTGAAATTAACGGAGTAGTTTTTCCTTTTTTTCTTCTTTTCTTTTTTTATTACAGAATATCTTATATATTGCATACGATTGGGATATTTTGTTCCCAAAACTATCTATATTTTTTTGAGAAAATTGAACTTTTTGCAAAGTAATCCTTTATCATAGGAGATGCTTTAGTTTACACCCCAAGATATTTTACCCCAAGACTATTTCAGTACATTTAACCTACAAATAAGCAACTAGGCATTCATTTTTTGAATGTTCATTTTTTTAAATCTTTTCTCTTGGATTTCCTGAGAGAATATTATCGCTTGCTGCCCATAAAGAACCCCCAAATAAATATCTTACATAACGAAAAACAGTAATTCTATTATAAATACGGTATTTGTTTTACAAACGGTATTGTATTTGATAGAAACATTCTGTTAAGGCAATTACATTATAAATATATAAATATGCTTTTGCTTCTCGAGTTTACCGAGATGGTACTATTTCGGTATGTCAAAACATAATTTTACAAGTATATTTTTTTAATCTAAAAAATCTTCGGGATTTACCCCGAGTGTATACGAAAGAAGGACCAATCAACCGACTAACCAATTAACAGTACACTGGCTTTGTATGATACCCCGATGGTTCTGCCTCGTGGAGCTTTCATTGCCCTAGTGCCAAAGTCCATAGATGCATAACAGGTTATGCTTGTTCTTCTTGGGCTGCTTTTCCCCGCCTGACCGATTATTAGATGGGGCAGGGTTAGCTATACTTTTTTATTGTAAACATTGTATTTGTTTGATAAGTAGTAAAACTTAGAAAATAAATTATCTATGTTTAAATAATATAATTTTCAAAAAATGTAATTAGCAACTAATTAATTAATCTCTCATAAAATCTTTAAAACATGCGTAATTTTTTACAATTATTCTTATTGTTAGGTCTTTTTATGGCCACCTCCCTAGATTTATCTGCCCAGGTGGATTTGACAGGATCTGTATCATACGCTAATGGTACCTTCGTTTATGATGCTGGAAACAGCTCTGCTTACAGAGTTTGCTCAGGAGTACCAATCAGTTTAAATGCTGGAAGCGCTGCTGCTGCTTGTGCCGGTCGCGGTGGAGTAGCTCGTTCTTTCTACGTAACTGGTAGCACCGGTGGTGGAGACCAGACTGAGATCACACCAGATCAGCCAGGTAATACTGTTCGGGTAATTTTTCCTTCTTACTTCCGTTTTTGTGTACGTTGTAACAACGGTGATATGATCGAAAGTGAGCCAATTTTCTTCAACCCGAGCCCAAGAACAGAAGAAGGTGCTCAGTGTGCGGATGTAATTTTACCAGTTGAACTATCTTCTTTTAAAGGAAGCAACGCAGACGCTGGTATTGCTTTAGAGTGGACAACTGATTCTGAAGTGAACAACGAAGGATTCGAAATTGAATTTAGCGTAGATGCTCGTTCTTTTGAATCTGTTGCTTTTGTAACTGGTAATGGTACGACCAACCAGACACAGAGCTATGAATTCATGCACAAGACCAATCGCCCAGGCAGTCTATATTATCGCTTGAAGCAAATGGATTTTGATGGTGCTTTTGAATATTCTGACGTCATTGAAGTAATGCGTGAAGAGTCTAACAATGGAAACATCGTCATCTTCCCTAATCCTGCTAAAGAAGCATTTACAATTAATGTTTCTAACCCGGAACGTTTAAACGCTTCTGTTAAGGTGAGTGATCTACTAGGTAGGACTATTTTTGAAGCATCTTTTCAGGCGGGTGATGCGCCTGATTTCTTCGAAAAAGAAATTTCTAGCTTAACACAGCAGATGTACATCGTAACTACTAGAATCGGTACAAAAGTATCTAGTCATCAAGTAGCAAATCTTAACTAAGATTACGATTTAGGTATAAAAAAACTCCGGATGAAATTTTCATCCGGAGTTTTTTTTTATAAATTTTTCATTTCTACGCAGAGAAGGAAGTTCCACAACCACAACTCTCTTTAGCATTAGGATTATTAAACGTAAAACCTCGGTTATTCAAACCTTCTACCCAGTCAATCTCTATACCCAACAGGTAAATAGCGTGGGCCTTTTCCATAAAGACTTTCATTCCGTTTATCTCGTAGACATCGTCGTTTTCTTTTTGTTGGTCAAAGCCAAGGACATAAGAAAAGCCGGAACAACCGCCTCCTTTTACACCTACCCGTAAACCATGATCAGCAGCCACCTTTTGTTCCTCCATAATTCGCTGAAGGTGCTTAACTGCTCCATCGGTTAGCGTTAATGGTTGTATCGTCGTTTTTTCATTGGTATTATTCATAATTACAGATTTTATTATTTTTCTTCAAAGTGGATAAATGCTTCTTTTACAAAAATACAGAATTTGTTGTTTAAAAGCAGCTAAAATCCAGTCTATCCGTATACTTATATACGCATTATCAACAATAGCAAATTGTGAATTGTTGTCATTTCATTGTCTTTCGTTATTTTTACCGACAAAATTAAGATCAACAACTGTACTTTATGAATTCAATTATTATGGTTCTCCTTGAGATAATTAAGATCACTGTTCCAGCATTGATTGTGTTTTTCACCGTATTTTATTTGATGAAACAATATCTGGCAAGCCAATACCAGCTAAAATCACTCGATTTTAAGCAAAATCAGCAGTCGACTACTATTCCACTACGATTACAAGCCTACGAACGGTTGTCCTTATTTTGTGAAAGAATTGCAATTCCTAATCTGATTTTGCGGTTAAGACAGGAGGGGATGACTGCTGGAGACCTGAGAATGTCCATGATGATTGCTACGCAACAGGAATTTGAACATAATATTACACAGCAAGTTTATATTTCTGAGCAACTTTGGCAGATTGTTAAGATCGCTCGGGACGACGTTATGAACGTCGTAAGCGAGGTGTACGAACAACAGGGAGTTGATACGTCGCTTGATCATTATGTGCAGGGGTTGTTTTCTCATTTACAAAGTCGGGAATTTATGCCGCTTGATAAAGCATTGGTCGCCATTAAGAAAGAGGCTGGTGTCCTTTTATAAAAAGAATTAGGAATGGCGATTAAATAGAGTGATGGAAAAAGAGGAAGCATAGTGTCTTAATTTATTTGATCGCCATTCCTAATCACTAATCAACTGTTCTCAATGTATAGAAAAAATTAACAATTTGAAATACATACCTAAAATAATTATGTCAAAGAAAAATAAACGCAGCAATAGTCCTTTTGTCTTTTCAACCGATCCTGACTTTATTCCTCCTTCGAATGATGAACAGGATCAGGAAACACTGGCTCCTTCCGAACAGGATTTGCGGGTGCATATTGATCGTAAACAAAGAAGAGGCAAAGAAGTAACGTTGATTACTGGCTTTGTTGGTAGCGAAGATGACAGGAAAGCGCTAGGAAAAATGCTTAAGTCAAAATGTGGCGTAGGGGGCGCTGTCAAAAATGGAGAGATCATGATTCAGGGTAATCATCGTCCAAAGGTCATTGAACTGCTAAAAAAAGAAGGATTTAAGGTAAAAGCAGCTGGTGGATAAGACTTTTTTACAAAAGAAAATTAAAAAAAGATGGATTATTTTACATGGTTTATCTTTTTTTATTTCACAATAAATAGGTTCATATAATCTCAACTAATTGATTAGTAGAGGTATATGATAATATTTTTTTAATATTATTAGTTAATAATTGTTACATTTATTGATTTTTGTCTTTGGTTTAGGCGAAAGTCACCCGTATATTTGTAGTGTGAGAAGGAATAAGCGGCATATGATTACTGAAAATGATCGGTATAAAATAAAATAAAATTAAGATTAGCGCCAAGCTAATAAAGAATATATGTTCATGGGATTATAATTTGTTGTAGTAGTTGTTTAGGCGCTTAGCCTAAACAACTTTACTTTTTTAAGGAGGTTCCATCTCAAATTCAGGAAGAAAATATTCCCGATGCACATCAAATACTTTTTCCCAGTCGTAATTTTTATTGGTAGTAATTAAATTAAAGGTTAGAATTTTTTAAAGCACTACTGGCAATAATTGTTTAATTGTATTACCTTTGTAAAGAAATGATCTTTTTAATTTCTCCATATAAAGATCTAGTGCCCCAAGCACCAACATAATCCATCATATGGATCTTGTTCTTTTTAGACTACTCTGCGTTAAAAAATTCCTCATTATGCTGCGACATAAATCCGGATTTTCTGCCTTGTCCAGCCTAAAATAACAGCGGCCATATTACCTTTAATTTAACACCTGGGGAACTAGGAAAGGTCTGACGATATTAAAATCTCCCAAAGTTCTCAAAGCTCCCAAATTCTTATTACTCCAACCGTTCCCTAGACTTGTTAAAGGGCAACAAGCCTATTGCAAGTTTTCGCTTTTTCTACGATCCTTGATCTGACAATTGACTTAATCTTGGGAGTGGCGATTAAATAAATGCAGATTCTATAAAACAAAAAAAATGAACAAAATTTACACTTCCTTTGCCTGGAAAAAAGCGATGGTAATATGCATTGTTCTCATCATTAGCTTTTTGTCCAGTGGATTTATCTCCTACCTTATTGGTCCAGGACTTACTACCGCAGCACCTATTAATGCCTACCTGAATGGAAATCTTCCATCTTCATCTACCACAAATCCGCCACAGTTTTTATCTCAAACAGGTGCATTCTCAGATTTGAGTGCTTTGACGCCCAGCCAGGGAGTAATTCCCTATGATATGATAGAACCCTTTTGGTCAGATGGGGCAGCCAAAAGTCGGTGGATGGCTATTCCAAATGACGGAACTCATAATACATCTGCAGAAAGAATTGTTTTCTCTGAGAATGATACTTGGGTTTTTCCAATTGGTGCGGTATTAATCAAACATTTTGAATTAGGAGGTCGGCGATTAGAAACACGTTTTGAGGTGAGAGCTTCTAACGGAGACTATTACTATCTTTCCTACAAATGGAATAGTACAGGAACGGATGCTGAATTACTAACGACAGGGTTAGATGAAACGGTTATCGTAAATGGACAACCGCAACTCTGGCATTATCCAAGTCCTTCTGAATGTCTCGACTGTCATAAATCAACCGTGGGTAATGTACTAGGTGTCAAAACAAGACAATTGAACAGAGATATAAATTATCCTTTAACCGGAGTTAATGCCAATCAGTTAGTAACGCTAAGTCATCTAGGAATTATAACTGAAAGTATTACGGATGGAAACGCTGGTACCTTCGATAAGTTGGCCGCCCACAATGATTTGACTTATAGCCTGGAAGAAAGGGCAAGTGCTTATATTGATGTGAATTGTTCTTATTGTCATCAACCAGCAACAAATATCGGCCAATTTGATGTTAGAAGCACCACACCACTAGCGCTCCAGAATATTATTGATGGCCCAGTACTCTATGATCTGGGTATTGCCGATGCAAGAGTGGTCGTACCACAGGACGTATCTTCCTCCATCATGCATCATCGAATGAATTCGTTGGTGTCAGGTACTGCGATGCCGCCTTTAGGCAAAAATGTAGTGGATGAAGAAGGAGTACAGTTGATAGCTGACTGGATTAATAGTATGACAATTGATATGAGTAACGTGGCACCCGTTGCACTCGCAAACGCAGATGTCGTAGTGGGAGCTGCGCCACTGGCGGTAAACTTTGACGGTACTGCTTCTTTTGACAATGATTCGGACAACTTGGTTTATGCCTGGAATTTCGATGATGGAAGTTTTGGCAGCGGTATTAATACAAACCATACCTATACGATACCAGGTGTTTATACAGCTACTTTAACAGTCAATGATGGCCAGAATTCTGATCAGTATGACATTCAAATAACTGTACTAAATAGTAATACAAATACCTCCGGTGTTGGTTTTGCAGATAACACAAGTTTGTTGCCTGCCGCAAATTATAGCGGAGTTTCTATGTCCGTGGTGGATATGAATGGAGATGGAAAAGATGATATTGTGCGGTATAATAATGCCAAATCTCTCAACGTCGTTTATCAACAAGGAGCTAATCAAAATTTTACATATTTAAACTTTGGTGATGTCAGTAATGTCAGGCAATGGAGTAATACAATTGCAGATGTTGACCAGGATGGTTATAACGATATTTTAACAGGAGGATATTATGATGATATCAAATTGATTTACAATAACAATGCACTATCGTACACTTCAACTACAATTCCTAACTCTAATATTTTTATTCAAGGAAGTAATTTTGTCGATATAGACAATGATGGATGGGTCGATATATTTGCTTGTCATGACGATGCCGAAAATCCGAAATTTAAAAACAACGGAGATGGTACTTTTACCAACACACCAAGTTTATTAAATACAACTACGACCCCAACCAGTGATAACTCAGGCAACTATGCCAGTATCTGGACCGATTATGACAATGATGGAGACATAGATTTATATATATCCAAATGTCGTGGCGGTGCAAACAGTAGCACGGATCCTCGAAGGATTAATATGCTTTTTCAAAATGATGGCAATAATAATTATACAGAGGTAGCGGAAGCTGCTAACCTTAAGAACGGCGCGCAAACGTGGCTAACAGATTTTGCGGACATTGATAATGATGGGGACCTGGATTGTATTATTATTAATCATTATGATAATTCTAATTTAATGCTGAATAATGGGGATGGAACTTTCAGCGATATAACGATCGGTAGTGGTTTACTCCCTGCCCTAAATGGTAATGAAAGAGGAATACAAGGGATCTTTAGAGATTTTAATAACGATGGATTTGTGGACTTGTTGGTTTCAGGAACTGCACACTATCTATTCTATAACAATGGTGATGGAACTTTCACGGAAACGCCAAATCCTTTCAACTCTAATGATATAGAATCTTTCGCACTTGGAGATCTTAATCAAGATGGTTTTATAGATGTTTATGCGGGTTATGCTCAAATATTCAACACGCCAACTACCATCCAGGATAGATTGTTTCTCAATAATGGAAATACGAATCACTTTCTCAATGTTAATTTACAAGGTGTTCAGTCTAATATTAATGGTATCGGCGCACGAGTAGAATTATACGGTGCATGGGGGATACAAATCAGAGAGGTTCGTTCTGGTGAAGGTTATGGAATTATGAATTCCTTTTCCCAACATTTTGGTATTGGCGCGAGTACTGCTATTTCTAAAGTGGTCGTTAAATGGCCTTCCGGAATTATTCAGGAAATTAACAACCCGGCGATAGATCAGTTTTTAACAATAGTAGAAGAAAGTTGTACTGCTTGTACTGCGAGCATAAATAGTTTTCCGCACACAGAAAATTTTGAGACAGCAAGTGGTAACATTTGTCAATACCTAGAGGACGATTTTAACTGGACTCGACAGTCAGGCGGTACGCCAAGTAATGGTACTGGTCCGTCTGGAGCTTATCAGGGAAATTACTATTTTTATATGGAAACTTCCACACCAAATTACCCTAGTAAATTAGCTCGTTTCAAAGGAGCTTGTTATGATTTAACCAACGTGACCACCGCTAGTCTCGACTTTAGATATCACATGAATGGAGCAGCTATGGGAAGCTTGACATTGGAGGTCTCTACAGACAATGGATCTACCTGGACGAATCTATGGCAGAAATCTGGAAACCAGGGTGTCAACTGGAGGAACGAGGTAATAGATTTAAGTAGTTATGTAGGGTCTACTATCACCTATCGTTTTTCAGGGACCAGCGGTGCAGACTATACCAGTGATTTTGCATTGGATCAAATAATATTAAGTGCCGTAAGCGATCCGGATAATGACGGAGATGGTTTTTCCGCGAGCGAAGATTGTAACGACAATGATGCGAATTTAACCATCGTAGGAGCGAGTTGCGATGATGGAAATACTGCTACGACCAATGATATGGTGCAATCAAATTGTACCTGTGCCGGAGGTGATCCGGATAATGATGGAGACGGTTTCTCCGCGAGTGAAGATTGTAACGACAATGATGCGAATTTAACCATCGTAGGAGCGAGTTGCGATGATGGAAATGCTGCTACGACCAATGATATGGTGCAATCAAATTGTACCTGTGCCGGAACGCCCACGACGACTGGTGAAACCACCGTCTCTTGTGACGAGAATACCACCATTACTTATGGTGAAGGATTCATTACCATGGCGGGGCAGTCAGATCAGGAATATTATTTTCAGATTTTGGATATTAATTGGGATGGTGTCTACAATTGTGGTTGGCAATGTGGTTATACCAAAACCGTTTCGGGTTTACCCGCCGGAGATTACCGGGTATATATAAAAAACAGTGACTACGATGTAATTTGTGAAAGAATAATTACTTTGTTGATAGGAGGAATTGATCCGGATAATGATGGAGACGGTTTTCCGGCGAGTGAAGATTGTAATGACAATGATGCAAATTTAACAATAACTGGAGCGAGCTGTGATGACGGAAATGCCGATACCACAAATGATATAGTACAATCCAATTGTACTTGTCAGGGAACGACTACTACGACTGGTGGAACAACCGTTTCTTGTGATGGAAACACCACTATTACTTATGGCGATGGATCTATTACGATGGCAGGACAGTCAAATGATGAATATTTCTTTCAGGTATTTGATGTCAACTGGAATGAGGTTTATAATTGCGGTTGGCAATGTGGCTATACCAAAACCGTTTCGGGTTTACCCGCTGGAGATTATCGAGTTTTTATAAAGGATAGTGACTACGTGGTAATCTGCGAAAAAGTTATTGCTTTAACGATCGGAGGCGTTGATTCGGATGATGACGGCGATGGTTTCCCGGCGAGTGAAGATTGTGATGACACTGACGCAAATCTAACGATAGTGGGAGCGAGTTGTGACGATGGAAACACGGCTACTGCAAATGATGTTGTAACCGTAAATTGTACTTGTGAAGGAAGTATCACAAATACAGACCTGGATGGTGACGGCGATGGTTTCCCTGCGAGTGAAGATTGTGATGACACTGACGCAAATCTAACGATAGTGGGAGCGAGTTGTGACGATGGAAACACGACTACTGCAAATGATGTTGTAACCGTAAATTGTACTTGTGAAGGAAGTGTCACGAATACAGACCCGGATGATGACGGCGATGGTTTCCCGGCGAGTGAAGATTGTGACGACACCGACGCAAATCTAACAATAGTGGGAGCGAGTTGTGACGATGGAAACACGACTACTACAAATGATGTCGTAACCGTAAATTGCACCTGTGAAGGAAGTGTCACAAATACAGACCCCGATGATGACGGCGATGGTTTCCCGGCGAGTGAAGATTGTGACGACACCGACGCAAATCTAACCATAGTGGGAGCGAGTTGTGACGATGGAAATGCCGATACCACAAATGATTTAGTGCTAGCAAATTGTACTTGTGCCGGAACCACCACTACGTCAGGTGGAACAACCGTTTCTTGTGATGGAAATACAACCATCACTTATGGTGAAGGAGTTATTACCATGTCGGGGCCATCAGGTCAGGAATACTACTTCCAGATTTTTAATGCGAGTTGGAATGAACTTTATAACTGCGGTTGGCAATGCGATAATCCCACCACAGTAACGAGTTTGCCTGCTGGAGATTATAGAATTTTTATAAAGGATAGTGACTACCAGGTAATCTGTGAAAAAGTAATTACTTTAACCATCGGAGGAGTTGATCCGGATGATGACGAAGATGGTTTTCCGGCGAGCCAGGACTGTGATGACAATAATGTTAATCTAACGATTGTCGGTGCAAGTTGTGATGATGGAAACGCCGATACGATAGATGACCTGGTACAAGCGGATTGTACCTGTTCTGGTACAATAATGACTACGGGAGGAACAACTGTATCTTGTGAAGAAAATACGACGATCACTTATGGTGATGGATTTATTACCATGTCGGGACCGTCAGGAGAAGAATACTACTTTCAGATTTTTGACATGGGTTGGAATGAAGTCTATAACTGTGGATGGCAATGTGGTAATCCTAAAACTGTGACCGACCTGGTAGCGGGAGACTACCGAGTATTTATAAAGAATAGTGGCTACCAGGTAATTTGCGAAAAAGTTATCACGCTGACAAGTGGGGTAGCACCAACCTTTTTGATATTTGAGCAGTCACAAGAAGGAGCAATAAATGTTGAGTCTGCTGATGAAAACAAAAAATTTACGCTCTATCCTAATCCAGCGTTTAATGAGTTTAACGTAAGTTTTGACACACGAATCCTGGAGCAGTACACTGTTGTTGTTACCGATATAGTAGGAACAGAACATTTCCGTTCCACTATAACTCCTGTCAATAACAGAACGAAATTAACGATCAAATGTGATTCGTGGAGTGCTGGCGTTTATTTTGTTCGACTCGTAAATAACAAACAAAGAATGAAAATTAAACGAGTCATAGTAGCGACAGAGTAAGCAAATTAGGGTAGGCTCATTGTTTAATCGTTTAATCGTTTAATCGTTGAGTCTACTCTAAAAATTTCAAGCCAGGAATATAAAGTTATTTATTCCTCGTCCCTAAGCTCGACTTTAGCCGTTGGCTTCCTATATACGCGAATCTGAAAAAATCTATTAACCGTTGAGATAATTCAATTACAGTAGTAAAAGAACTAATCCATAAACAACCCTCCCTGAAATTCCTCCATCACTCCTCGCTCGACAGCCAACTCAAACAATCGCCTAACTGCCGTTCGCCCCGCAGAACCTAGATCCTCCGTAAAATCATTGACGTATAAATTAATATGCTGCATCATTATCTTTTCGTCCATTTCCTGTGCGTGCGGCCTAACATAATCCAGTGTCTGATCTGGAAAGGCTCTCGCATAACGAACACTTCTCGCTAGCACCCGATTTACCTTTTGCTGCGTAGCCAAGTCGATGTCACGACGAATCACAATCCCGCCCAACGGAATCGGTAATCCTGTTTCAGTTTCCCAAAACGCTCCCAAATCCTGAATTTTTACCAACCCTTTTTCCGCGTACGTAAACCGACTCTCGTGAATAATTAAACCCGTCATCTTTTGACCCGTAGACACCAACTGTTCAATCTCCGAAAATAGCACCGCCTCTTTTCGGTTGGCTCTTGGATAAGCCAGACTCAATAAAAAATTGGCCGTCGTATACTTTCCTGGAATCGCAATCGTCCCGGCTTCCACCTCAGCTGCGGACAAAGCCTTTTTTGCAATTAACAACGGCCCACAATTTCGACCCAGTGCACTTCCCGCATCCAGCAAAACGTAGTCCTTCAGCGCATACGCATACGCATGATAACTCAATTTCGTAATATCCAGTTCCCCCGCAAAAGCCCGCTGATTCAACGCCTCCACATCCCCCAGTACCACGGAAAATTCCAACCCCTCGGTATCAATTTTTCCGTGCACCAACGCATCAAATAAAAACGTATCATTCGGACAAGGAGAAAAACCCAACGTTAATTTCATAATAATTTCTTTAATTCAAATTTACCCGTTTCTTCAACACCCCTTCAGCAAAAAAGGTTTGCTTCCACTAAATTAGAAAATCATTTCACTTAAACCCATCCCCAAATTCACCATCCACTCACCCATGGACACATCCTAAAAACTAGAAAATCAATAACCCTAAACCTTATTCAATAAAATTAAAATGTACTATTGCTTCGCGAAAAAAGATATACACGTTAAAAATATTTGCGTTTTTCTACACCTCTGCAAGCCAAACATTTTTTAGAGCAAGCCAGCCCCATCAAAAGCGCAAAAAGCCCATCGCCCACCCACCGAAAGCCAACCCCACCAAAAGAGAAAAAAGCCCATCGTCCGTCCATCATCCGCCCACCGAAAGCCAAACACGCCAAAAGAGAAAAAAAGCCCATCGTCCGCCCATCGCCCGCCCACTGAAAGCCAAACACGCCAAAAGAGAAAAAAGCCCATCGTCCGCCCGCCCATCGCCCGCCCATCCACACCAAAAGAGAAACTCGTACCTTTGCACCAAAACACCAAACATGCTAGATCTAAGCCTCGTCCAAGTCGTATACGAAGACAACCATATAATAGCCGTTAACAAACCCGCCGGCTTCCTCGTCCAGGGAGATAAAACTGGAGATACCCCGCTCGTTGATTATGTCAAAGCCTGGGTTAAAGTTCGCTATAAAAAACCAGGAGACGTCTTTCTCGGGGTGATTCATCGGCTCGACCGGCCCGTTAGCGGAACCGTCATTTTTGCACGGACCTCCAAAGGACTTAGCCGAATGACCGAACTATTTCGAGAGCGAAAAATAGAAAAAAATTACTGGGCGATTACCAAACAACGTCCCAATCCTATCTCTGGAAAACTGGAGCACTACTTGCTCAAAGACAAGGAAAAAAACCTGGCCAAAGCATACCTCCGAAGAGGCAATCGTACCAAAGACGCCAAACATTCCGTCCTGACCTACGAACTTGTGTCCGGTATTGATGCTCATTATCTCCTGCACGTAAAGCCCGAGACCGGACGTTCCCACCAAATTCGGGTACAGCTTGCTAGCAACGGAACCCCCATTATCGGCGACGTAAAATATGGCTTTGCGCACCCCAATGACGACGGTTCTATTTTGCTACACTGTCGCTCGATGAGCTTCATGCACCCAATCAAGCAGATTCCCGTGACCATCGAATCTGATGCACCTGATAAATTTATGTGGAATCGTTTTAAGTGAAAAAATTCTTAAATAAATCACGATCCACCTAAACTGAAAGCCTGCCAAATCTGTTATAGTCCTATGACCTTAGCAACCATCCTTAACGACCCTGGTCTTGAGCCAGAACTAATAGTAATTGCAGAAAAAGTACAATCTGATAAACGGATAACTCCTGAGGAAGGAGAACTCCTTTTTGAACGCGGTAGTCTCTCTTATCTCGGTGCTTTGGCCAACTACATCCGTGAGAAAAAACACGGCGAAAAAACCTATTTCAACCGGAATTTCCACCTCGAGCCAACCAATGTCTGTCTCTATACTTGTAGCTTTTGCTCGTACTCCAGATTGATCAAAAAACGGAGTGAAGGCTGGGAGTATACGATGGAGGAGATGCTCGATATCATTAAAAAGTACGACGATCAGCCCGTAACGGAGGTGCACATCGTCGGTGGTGTATTACCCCAATATGATCTCCAGTTCTACCAGAATCTTTTCAAAGCGATCAAGGCGCACCGTCCCGACCTGCACATTAAGGCGTTAACACCGGTAGAGTATCACTATATTTTCAAAAAAGGAAAAGTCTCTTACGAAGAAGGAATGGCTCTCATGAAAGCGGCTGGACTCGATTCGATGCCTGGAGGTGGCGCCGAGATATTCCATCCCGAAATTCGCGACGAAATCGCTGGCGGAAAATGCTCCGGTGACGAATGGCTCGCCATCCACCAGGCCTGGCACAACCTCGGAATGCGTTCCAATGCCACGATGCTTTACGGACATATTGAAAAATATAAACACCGTGTTCACCATTTAGAAGCGCTCCGAAAACTACAGGATAAAACGGGAGGATTCCAAACTTTTATCCCACTTAAATTCCGTAACAAAGGCAACCAAATGTCCCACGTTTCCGAATCTACAACCATCGAAGATTTACGCAACTATGCCATCAGCCGAATCTATCTGGACAATTTCGAGCACATCAAAGCCTACTGGCCTATGATCGGTCGTACTACCGCCCAGATGTCACTTGCTTTTGGAGTAGACGACATCGACGGTACCATTGACGATACCACAAAAATTTATACCATGGCCGGATCAGAAGAACAAAGTCCAGCACTCAGCACCGAACAATTAGTAAAACTAATTCGTAACGTAGGTCGTCACCCCATCGAACGGGACACGCTATATAACGTAGTTACCGATTTTAAAGACCACGTTTTTCAGGATGATGATAAATTTAAAGGCTATGTCTCGTTACCCGTAGTCAAAAAGTGAGCGTATTAGGAACGGTAATAAACAAAAGAATTTTTGATCATTGAGGCCACTTTAAAAATCAAGAAAAGCCTAATAAGCCAACAAAAATGTATAAAACAATCTACTTTATCCGACATGGAGAAACTGATCTTAATCGCGCCCACATTGTCCAGGGCAGCGGTGTCGATTCGTCGCTCAACGAATTAGGCCGTCAGCAAGGCCGCCAATTTTACGATTTTTATAAAAAAGAAAATTTTGATCTTGTCATTTGTTCTGCCTTGAAACGAAGTCATGAGACCATTCTTCCTTTTATTGAAGATGGAATCCCACTCCAGCGATTTGCGGAAATTAATGAGATGAACTGGGGCGTCCACGAAGGAAAATCCAGTACACCGAAAATGAAAGCTGCTTACGTAGAAATGATTAGCCAATGGAATCAGGACAATACTGATGCTAGGCTGGAAGAGGGGGAGAGCGCCCGTGAAATGGCCGACCGACTTCAATCTTTTCTCGATCAGTTAAAGCAAATGCCTCAGGAAAAAATATTGGTTTGCACCCATGGACGCGCCTTACGTTGTCTAATGACGCTATTAAAAGGACAGCACCTGCGAGAAATGGAAGGTTATCAACATAGTAATACAGGTTTGTTTTTAGTCTATCAAAAACAGGAGCAATTTGAAGTGGTTTTAGAAAATGATACAAAACATCTAGATGGAAAAGCGGAAACCTAAATACACTGCAGCTGCAGTTAGTTATATAAATACCAAACCTTTTTTATACGGTATTTTTAATTCCAAAATGGAAGATGAGGTAGCAATACAATTGGAGATTCCATCGGTCTGTGCCGCAAAATTAAAGGACGGAACCGTTGACTTCGGTTTGGTACCCGTCGCTATTATTCCCGAACTGGAAACACCGCACATCATTTCTGATTACTGTATTGGAACGGAAGGTGCTGTTAAAACCGTCGCCATTGTAAGTGATGTTGAAATCTCAAAAATTACGGATTTATACCTGGATTTTCATTCTCGTACCTCCGTACAACTGGCACAGGTTCTATTACGCGAATTTTGGAAACACAAGCCCCGAATTCACCCGGCCAAAGAAGGCTTCATTAATAACATTGGTGGAACTCAGGCAGCGGTAGTAATCGGTGACCGCTGTATCGGACTGGATAAAAAGCATGGATTCTACTACGATCTGGGAACCGCCTGGCTGGAATTTACTGGATTACCTTTTGTCTTCGCTACCTGGGTCAGCAACAAACCATTGCCCACTGATTTTGTCAATCGTTTTAATAAAGCATTGCAGGCCGGCTTGGACCATATTCCTCAACTAATCCAGTTGCTCCCTACGCCAAATAGCAATTTTGACCTCTCCGCCTATTTCAATCAACATATCAGTTATTCCTTCGATGCCTCCAAGAAAAAAGCACTCGCTCTTTTTCTTAAATATTTGAACACTGACAAGATGCCAATGCTTCAGGAAGGCGCTAAAACCAGAGAATTAGTCTGATTTTTTCAAATTTAAATTAAATATTAATGTTAATTTATTTTTAATAAAGTACTGATATTGAGTGATTTACCTAAAGGTATTTTTAATATTTAAAAATTATTTAAAATAATAATTGCATAATTCAGTTGCAAACCCTAATTTTACAGCATCAAATAGAGAAGTACAATGTTATATTTAACTTTTTTATTTGTTCCAAAAGAATTTAATCCTTGAACACAGCCGTCAATCGGCAACTATTATTTTGTTAGATCTTGATCTCTATTGATTGAGACTAGCCTACAACAAATTATAATCTCATTAAACCTTTTCATTAATTTGGAAAGGTTTTTTTTATTTTTAACCAATGAAAAAACTTACCCCCGAAGAAATTAGCCGCTATGCTCGCCACCTGCCTATTCCTGATTTCGGTACTGCCGCTCAGGAAAAACTAAAAGCTGCCCGTGTACTCGTCGTTGGTGCTGGTGGCCTCGGAAGCCCTTTGCTTTTATATCTGGCCGCAGCTGGTGTGGGTACGATTGGTATTGTTGATGACGACCGTGTCGATCTCACCAATTTACAACGTCAGGTGCTTTATACCACCAGGGATATCGGCCAGTCAAAAGTCGAAATCGCCCGTCAAAAAATCAGTGACCTCAATCCTCACGTTCAGGTAAATATCTATCCCGAACGGCTCACCCGGCAGAACGCAGAAAAGATCATCCAAAAATACCATGTCGTAGCCGATGGTACCGATAATTTTCCAACGAGGTATTTGGTGAATGACGCTTGTGTATTGTTTGATAAAATAAATGTCTACGCATCCATCTTTCGCTTTGAAGGACAAGTCTCCGTTTTTAATTATCTAAATGTCAAAGGAGAACGAGGTCCCAATTACCGCGATCTTTTTCCTGTACCACCACCGCCAGGTCTGGTTCCCGACTGCGCCACTGGCGGCGTACTGGGCGTACTCCCCGGTATCATCGGTAGTATGCAAGCCAGCGAAGTCATTAAAGTCATCACTGGAATCGGAGAACCTCTGGCCGGAAGATTATTCCTCTTTGATGCTGCTGATTTTTCGACCCGCACCTTAAAAATAAAAAAACAATCTTCCACCAAAATTTCAGAATTAATCGATTACGAAATATTTTGTGGCCTAAAAATGGAAGCGCCTTCCGGCTATCTGGACCTCAGTCCACAAGCTTTTCATGAGCTACAGAAAGATGCTGCTTCCTTCCACCTGATCGACGTCAGAGAACCAGCGGAATATGCTATTGATCATATTTCGGATAGCCAATTGATACCGCTTTCTACGCTCACTAAACAGCTGGATGAAATTTTCGATACCGGAAAAGTGGTTGTTTATTGTCAAAGCGGACAACGGAGCAGGAAAGCGATTCAAAGGATTTTGGAGAAGGATAAAAATGTTGAATTGTATAATTTAACGGGGGGATTGACTGCTTATCGGAAAGCCTATCCCTAAGGATCGTTATCTACACCATCAAAAAAATATTAGTCATAATTCTGAATCTATTAGATCGTTGTTCCTTAGAGAAAATCCTTCCCTGACTTCCTCTAAAACATAATAGAATTCAATACTGCATCTTCTACCCTGATTCTGGTACGATTTTAGCCTTTAAACACCGAGTGGTATCAGGTAAAATTGATAATCATATTATACCTTTTAAATATAAATGTTAAACTATCTAGATAGTTTTAAAACGTCTTGTAGGCAGAATGTAGTTTTTGTATTGTGAAAATAAAACTCTTCCGACGAATTTCCAGGATTATTCCTGCAAGACGATAAGATTGGAAGTTCGGAGAAAGAATCATGTAACTCAGCACCTTTATGACTAAGGTATTTACACTAATTCTACCCGCACTCTTCGTTTTCTTTTTCCTCGGCGCACATTCTCTGTCTGCTCAGGATAACCTGCGGGTGCAATACGAAGGTACTGCCGTACCTGATTTTCTCAACATTTGTGGTGATCCCGATTCGGAAACTGTTAGAGTTCGACTCAACGGTAATCCTGGTGGTACCCTGCAAAACATAGAAGCGACTGCGCACCTGTTCTCAGGTGTGGAAATCGTCAATTTTGATGCCGCAGGTTCGTCTCCCGGAGTGACACTAATCAGTGACCTCGATCCCGGAAATCCAATTTTTAGTATTCCTGATTTAAGTGTTACCGGCCAGGGTTTTGCTTTAATCAGTTTTTCGGTAGCTGCCAAATGTGGATACATTGATACGCTGACGGCCAACGATATGGCGGTTGTACTGGATGCCTGGGAGTTTGATTATCAACTTGGTGCACAAAGCCTCAATGAAACCCAACTCAACCTCGAATATCGAGACGCATTTGCTGTTCCTCAGTTTACTGTAAGTGTAGATACAACGGTCAACGCGACCCGAGTAGGTGATTGTTTAACTAGAAATATCTTTATCAATAATAGTGGTCTGGATGGTTTTGTCGATACCGTTTTTTACGAAAATATTCAGGGACAGGGCATTTACGTTTCTGAAATTATGGTCAACGGACTTCCTTTGACCATTACTAAAAGCCTCACCGTTGATGGTGATACATTAGTTACAGGGATTATTGACGGAAGCTTTTTTGCCAATAATACCAGTGGTGCCGGAGCCGGAAACGGAGACGTTTTTCTGGATCCCGATGAGACGGTTACCGTTACTGAATCTATTTGTGTACTGTCTTGTGACGAAGATCGAACCAGTAGGCATACCATGTCCTGGGGATGTGATGGACAGGCTTGTACGGCCGTTACGGTTACCGATTTTATTGAAATAGGAGAAGGGGCTGCCAATGTAAGAATTGTCAACACAGGAAGTATTACCAACGAAAATACAGGATATTGTAAGCCTGGTGTTAGTGTTGTTTCCTTTATTAATGATGGAGTAGAAGTAGATGCTGGTTTTGCAGCGATGATGAACGTAGCGGTAGGGGTCGGACTGGGAGATGATTTTGATCTCACTTTAGGAACTTATACGATTACTGCTATCCAGATTGCCGGGGTAAATATTCCAGCACCGCTCGTACTTAATCCTTTGGATGGAAATGCAGCTTTTACTACCGACCCTGACGGACCAGGTGGTTTAGAAGACTTGGATGGAGATGGATACTTTGATGATTTAGGTCAGAATGATACTTTTGAAATTATTACTTTTTACGAATTTCAATGCTCCGGAGCAACCGAGCCTGGAGAGGACGGTTCGTGTGCCAATGCGTTTTCTGTTAGTTTTAATACCAGAATTGATTACGATAACCAGTGTGCAGATCGACTCGTTCGTTTGGAAGAAAGGTACTTTAGTTCTAGTAATACCCGGAGTACCGTAGAAAACTTTACGCCACCGGATGCTTTTGTAGAGCAAGATACTTTTATACTTATTCATACCCAAACGCGGGGTGTTTTTTCTTTTGATAAAGACTGTGACGGAAATGAAGTTTGGAAGGTATCGGTCGTTGTTCCTGCTGGCGTTCGCCATATTCCATCGGCTTCAAACCTTTATCGTAATGGAAGTAGTTTTTCTGTTCCGATGGTCAGCGAGTCCATGAGTAATGACACCTTAACCATTCTCTACGATGCCTCAACGACTCCTTTTATCGGAGGTGAATTTGTGGTAGAAATTGGTTTTGCGGGTGACTGTACGGCCGATCTTGGGCAGACCATCTTTCCAACTACGTTTAGCTATCTGTGTCCTTCTTGTGATTGTGAACATATCTGGTGGTGCGGAGAATTGGAAGGTCCTAAATTACATGCGACTATTCCTCCTTGTCCACCCGGAACTTTTGTCTGTCCAATGGGTGTCCAAACCAACGGATTTGAAGTAAACAGAACCACCATCGGATTTACCGATAATACATATACGACTCATTTTGATGCAGAGATGGCCAACACAAAAGTAGGTTTGTCTTGCGATTCTGTTGAAATGCGTTTGATGAACGTTATCGGAGACACGCCAGTTAGTGACAGCATCGGTGTAGTTATTTCTTATAATAATATTGACGGTACGATGTCGACTGATCAAACTTTTATATTTGATTTCGCAACGGTAAGAATCACCAACGGTGGTACGGAATACCTGTGTACCGTTACGCCGGCCGACCTGACCGCCGTCACCGTTGACAGTACGCAACTGCTGACCTTCGACTTGGATCGTTGTCTGACCGACAACGGATTAACACTGGTCGCAATGGATACCGTAGAATTTATCGGTAATTTTTCCATCAATCCGGATGGACCATTCAGTACACAATTTTTGCAAGTACCGAAATTAAGAGGATATGCTTACGCAGATATTGATGGCGAAGCGTTCGCTTGTGATAATTTTGGAGACAACTTTACGCTGGCCAAATCAGAAACTGTCTTTAATGTACCGAGTAGTAATTCGATGCCGGAAGGTTGTGAGGAAACATATTTGAATTATCAATTGGTAACGGTCAATAATGGATTCTCTGACTTCTTCGGAACGGAAATAAGACAGGCCATTGCGATTGATTCTATCCGCTTTGATTTTGAAGCAGAAGTACTCAATGGCTTTAGTGTTTTTGAACCAGAAGTATCTATTCCTGGTCACCCGATACACGGAAATAATTATTTCCCGGTAGCTGGATTTGAGACCGTTGCGGACTCTGTTTATATCGCTTACTTTGATACCTTGACGGCGGTGCCTTCCCTGAATTTAGTGCAATCCTACTCTTTTAACTTTAGAATAAGAGTCGTGCCGGATTGTAAATCGCCCAATGCGAGTGCCAACGGAAACAACCAATATAATTTTGATCCTACGATCTACTTTAAAGACCGTTTTTACGCAAGTGTTATCGGTGATGGTTCTTGTGTATTACCGATTACGGATAGCAAAGACAACGATATTTTCTATACAGATCCACCGACCTTTTCTCTGAATCCAGTCTCTGATCCTAATTTTCAATTATTAGGAGATACAGCGACCTGGGAATTTCAGTATTGTAACACTTCTTTTACTGCGGATGCGGGTGCTTCCTGGTTGGCATTGGAACAAGCTGGTACGGATATTCAGATTGTATCCATTCAGGATGTTAGCGATCCTTCCGCTCCGGTCAATCTGACGATTAGTCAGTACGGTGCTGCGTCGGATAATTATTTTGCTTTCAGTTCCGGTTTATTACAGTCAAATGGTAGCAATGCGTTAAATCAAATTTGTAATACCTATTTAGTAAAAGCAACTGTCAGTAGTTGTGGAACCAGTAATCTGACCGCTCGTACTGGATGGAATTGTACACCATACACCGATCCTTTGTGGAATCCGGAAGACTATCCGCCTTGTAGCGATTTACAATTGCCACTGTCGGTCATCGCACTGGACCCATTCCTGGATGCCAATATTGTTGAACAACCAACGACTGATCCTGCTATTTGTGATACGAGTAGAATTGCTATTTTATTAAGAAATACCCAGCGGGGAGCAGCTTTTGATGTAAACACACAAATCATTTTGCCTGGTGAAGGAATGACTTTCGTACCGGGTAGTTTTGAGGTAGCTTATCCTTCGAATACACCGTTTATACCTGTACTTTCTGATCCGCTTTTCGTTGGGTCAGAAACAAGAGGAGATATTTACGAATTCTCTGACTTCAGTCAAATCAATCCTTATTTAGATAATAATGGCCTGAAAGGTTTCGACCCTTTGGTACCTGACTCTAACGAAATGATCATCCGCTACCAGTTTGTCACCGATTGTGATTATACCAGTGGTTCCTTGTCTTATTATAGTTTTCAGGGAATAAAAGGTTGTGGAGATACGACCAACTTTGAAACGGGTGAAACCTTGCCTTTGGAAATTGCGGGTGCCGAACCTGTGGGCAACAAAAACTTCGATATCGAATTTACTCCGGAGTCTGCATTAGTTCCTGGCGAAAGTTCTAACCTGGAAATTATTGTTATCAATCGGGCGATTGATATGACAGATACGACTGATAAAGTAAGTTTACAATTACCTCCAGGCGTTTTATATGATCTAAATTCTACTACCGTCATTATTCCAGAAACCTGGACCAGTAACGTAGAACCTACTTCAGAGATAAGTTCGGGTATGCAATCCGTTTTCTGGTGCTTACCCGCTGGTGTTCCACAAAACGATACCATCAGATTTACATTATCTGTCACCTCGCCAGATATCGAATGTGCGATTAATAATTTTGATGTAAACCTTTTCACCATTCATCGAACAACTTTATTCTGTGCGAGTGCATCGGTGAATTGTGATATTGATGATATTACTTCTAGCAACGACGGTGCAAGTACTGCATTATCTGTACTACAAAATATACTGGATATTGATATGTCTAGTTTAACAAGCGTTTGTAGCGCTGGAGATGAAGAAATCGTTACCGTTGCAGGACAAATAAATAATCCGGGTTCTGACTTTCCCAGTAGTAATTTTACCATTCGGTATTTCTACGATATGGACAATGACGGGACTGTTAGTGCTGGTGATCCGGAAATTAGTGCGCACGTAGAAATGGGACCAATCGCTAGCGGCGGTAATTTGCCCTATGCGCACGAGGTGCCCGTTGCTAGCAGCCAGGCTTGTGGTCTGATTGTTCAGTTGGATACGCTTGGTTTGGGATTGTGTCAAACCAGTGAATTTCCTCTCGGTGAACCACAATTGTTAAATGCGGGAGAAGATCAGCTGTTCTGTGCAATTATGCCGATGACGATTAATACGACTTTAGGAGATCCTGCTTGTTTGGGATTAACGGGGTATACTTATAATTGGCGTGCGATTGCACCAGCAACGACTACTTTATTAAGTGCGATTGATATTCCAAACCCTGATGTAACCATTCCGCACAATGCTGCGATGGAAGATACTTTGTCTTATATTCTGGAAACTACTCGACCCGCTTGTGGAAATATTTCCAGTGATACCATAAATATTATCAGAGGATTGGGTGTTGTCATTAATGCACCTGATACCGTTTATGTCATGCCTGGTTCCAGCACAAATTTAGGCGTAATCGCCAGCAATGGTTCGATGCCTTATACTTACAACTGGGAGCCAGCAGCTACGCTGGATGATCCAGCTGCGGCCATGCCCGTAGCGACGCCAACGGGAGATACCGAGTATTCAGTGACCGTTACTTCGGCTACTGGATGTTCTACCGTAGAAACCATTACAGTCATTAATGACAATGCTATTGTTGCGGGAATTATTCCTTCAGATACCTTGGTTTGTCCAAATACTGAATTACAATTACTGGCAACGGGTGGTACTGACTACCGTTGGGAAGATGATGTCGCTAATCCAGCTGGAGGTTCATTAAATGATTATAATATCTCAAACCCTGTCTTTATCGGAACGGAAGAGAACGAGGCTTATACGTTTCATGTCTTTGTGACAAACAATAGTTTTCCTGGATTTGAAGATACCGCCTCTATTACGATTACTACTTTAACACCACCGGATATTCAAGTTTTAAAATCTCCGATCAGTACGGAGTGTGCAGGTCAGATTGTAACCCTAAATGCTTCGGGGGCTGATAGTTACACCTGGGCTGCTTTGCCAAGTGGATTGGTACAAGGAACCGGAAATGAACTGATGATCAATCCAGTGGTACCAACTACCTATATTGTATATGGTCCCAATGCGGCTGGTTGTATTGATACGACCGAAGTATTTGTAGATGTCATCACACCACCAGTACTCACCACGGTGATTAATGATTTTGAAAATTGTGCCGGAGATACCACGGCTTTATCCATTAGCATCAACGAAGACATTGCGTCTTTCACCATTGATGGAACAGGTGATTTTACCAATGCTGTTATTACTGGAAATACGTTGGACTTTGAAGCTATTTATATAAATAATCCATCTGACTTTACAGTTACGCTGATTGGCGTTGCTTCTGGTTGTCAGGTGGTAGAAACGTTTACAATTACGCAGTGTGGTTGTCAACCACCTGTTTTGACGAGTGTTACTTTAGTCGAACCAACTTGTGGAAACACCGACGGATCTGCGATGGTGAGAGTGGCAGGACCTGAAAATGCGTATGATTATACCTGGATTCCAGAGGCGGGAACGGTTGCTGGTTTCGGAAATATCCGGGAAAATTTACCGGCGGGTGGTTACCGGGTTATCATCGCCGATGCGGCAGACCCTGGTTGTACAGAAACAGTTGAAATAGTTTTAACAAACGCAGATGGTCCCGTGGCTACCGCTACGACGACACCCGCTACTTGTACCGCCGCCAACGGAACAGCCACATTGACGCCAGCTAACTTTGATTACCTATGGGAAAATGGTTTACCTGCAGGACCAATCCAAACAAATCTGGCCGCTGGAAATTATTTTGTGACCGTTACACATCCTGCTTATCCAGATTGTCCTGGAATTATGTTGGTAGAAATTGGAGAAGAAAACAATCTGACCGCAGAAGTTGTGACGGATATAGCACCAGACTGTAATTTTGCCAACGGGCAAGTAACGGTCAACGTATCAGGTGGTAGTGGAAATTATATTTACAGTTTTCCAAGTGGAACAAATACGCAGGATGGCCTCGCGGCTGGAATGCAGGTGGTCACAGTCATGGACGCGGGTGGTTCTGGTTGTACTCTGGATGTACCATTTTTATTAATTAACAATGTACCACCGGGTGTCGTAACGATTGATAGCGAAGATGTGATCAGTTGTACCGGAGGAAATGATGGGGTGGCCAATTTTACGGTTGCTTACGATGTTGCTTTTGATGCACCTGCGGATACCATGATTACGGATGGTACCAATATTTTTGAAAATGGAAATCTGTATCCAGGTGAATATTGTATTGTTATCACCGACGAAGGTGGCTGCATCGCAGGTGGAGATTGTTTTACCATCACGGAGCCGGATTATATAGATTTATTATTTATTGTAACTCCAGATTGTAGTGAGCCGGGCAGCATTGATGTGACCATCAATGGAGGAACCGGACCATATACGGTAAACTGGGATGACTTGACAGGAAGTAACAACACCGTTGATCGTTCTGGATTATCCGCTGGAACATATCCACTTGCAGTAACGGATGCTGCGGGATGTATACTTGCTGAAGATGTCAGTATTACAACGGATTGTCCTTGTACAACACCTGATGTAAATTCTATTATTGTGGTAGAAAGCCAGTGTAATCAGGCTACCGGATCGGCAACAATTAATATGGCTGAAGGAAATACCGGATATGATTTTACCTGGTCTCCGGATGCTGGAATCGCAAATACGGAAGGAAATATTCGGACCAGTTTACCTTTTGGTGGTTATCGGGTTGTGATTGCCGAGACGGGTGATACTGCTTGTGCAACGGATGCATTAGTGTTGATTACTAATTTGGATGGACCTCAGGCAATGGCAACAACTACGCCAGCGACTTGTCAGGCCACGAATGGTTCGGCAACATTAAGTCCTGCTAGCTTTACCTATCTGTGGGAAGATGGCTCGACGGCTGTGAGCCGAAATGATCTGGCGGAAGGAAGTTATTTTGTCACCCTGACCGATCCGGCTAATGGTAATTGTCAGAATGTGATGTTGGTAGAGATTGAATCAGCAAATCCATTATCTGCGATGGCAAATGTAGACATACAACCTACTTGTGGATTGAGCGATGGAGCCGTAACCATTGCGGTTGACGGAGGTAGTGGAAACTATACATTTATTTGGGGAGACGGATTGGTCACCACAAATGCGGCGCGTACCGGATTGACGGGCGGAGCCAATAATGTGATTATTCGAGACAACGATATTACGACCGGATGTGAACTGGAATTCGTTTTTGTACTGGTTGATAATGTACCGGGTGCGACGATGACCCTGGACTCTGTTTATAGTATTTCTTGTTATGGAAATATAGATGGACTGGTTGAATTCAGTATTGACTACAATGGCGCTTTCAATGGCGTACCGGATACCATAGTTACAGATGGTGTAAATATATTTGAAAATGGAAACTTACCGGAAGGCAATTACTGTGTTATGATCCAGGATGGAGCTGGTTGTACGGCTGGTTCGGTTTGTTTTGAAATAGAAGCACCGGAAGATCAGGTAATTGTTGCGACGGTAACACCGGTCTGTGGTACCTTTGGTTCTATTGATATTGAAATGTTGGGAGGAACCGCTCCGTATAATTATGATTGGGCGGATTTAAGTGGAAATGATAATTCGGAAGATCGTATGGATCTAATTATCGGTACTTATGGTTTGACGGTTACCGATGCGAGAGGATGTGAAATAATCGAAGATGCCATTTTGGTTCCGACTTGTGAGGACAATGGCTGTGACTTCTTCTACGGCGAATCAGCAGTGTCGTTGACCCACGTTTGTGGAGAGACCTCACTGGTCTGTATTGATATGAATTTGAATAACTTGAATAATTACGTACTTACGATCAACGGTGCTATTTATACCGACAATTACGAAGGATGTAACTTTGATACTTTAATTACTTACAGTTATAATAATTTGTTTGGAATGGGGAACGCCGGTCCTTACGTAATCAACTCGTGGGAAGTAGGGGATTCAACCTACTCCGGAGCATTTCAGAATATTCCAGAACTGGTTAACTTAATGAACAGCCTTGTACCAACTGCTGGCTTTACTGCGGATACCGCAGCTCAGGTAATTGTTGGGATGAATGCTAATCTGGGATTTGGCCCGATGGATGTAGAAGCTACTGATTTTGGAGCGATATCTACCTTGACCAATTCTCTGACGGGAAGTCCCGCAGGATTAGGCGTAAGTCTGGATACCGGTTACTACGAAATTATCGTCCTGGATACCGTTGCGTTCTGTGCAGATACCTTATTGGTAAATGTCAGTTGTGCCAATCTATTTTTGGATGATATTTGTTTCGGAGAAACTGGAACCTATTGTATTGATACAATGAATTTCAGTGTCCGTGGTATCAGCAGTTTCCGCAATGTCTGCGAAGAGGCTGGAGAAACTTCTGTTGCATTCAGTATTGATAGCTTAAATAAATGTGTAAGTTATACTGGACTGGAATTAGGCACAGATACCGCCTGTATTGAGATTTGTGATTTAAGTGGACTCTGTGATACGATAGAATTAATAATCACGACTAATGCTTGTACTGTCGATGGTCCAGACTTGATAATTGACACGATTTATATAGGAGAAGAAGTTATTTATTGTCCCGATAGTTTAGGACTCGCCGGACCGATTATATCCATCGATAATTTTTGTGGAGGTCAGTCAACCGGAAACGTAGATTTCTTTGCAGACCCGGAAACATTCTGTCTTGAATATACGGGAATTGAATTAGGAAAAGACACTGCCTGTGTAGTCATTTGTGATGCGAGTAATTTCTGTGACACCACTTATTTCTGTGTTATTGTAGAACCTTATTTTGGAACACCCGAAGCAGTGAATGATACCGCCACTACTTTTACAGGAACACCCGTGGTCATTGACATCAAAGCCAACGACGTGTTACTCGGTGGTTTGGATACCGCTTATTTATTGACCGAACCAAGTTGGGGAACTGCAATTCTAAATCTGGATTGTTCTGTTACTTATAATCCCGAAGATGAAACTTGCGAACGTTGGGATAGCTTTGATTATGTGATTTGTAATCCAAATGGTTGTGATACTGCCACTGTTTCCGTTTTCATTGAATGTACAGATATTGTCATCTTTACCGCCGTTTCACCAAATGGAGACGGACTTAACGATGTTTTCTATATCGCAGGTATCGAAGATTTCCCGGAGGCAGAGCTGGTGGTTTATAACCGTTGGGGAAATCAGGTCTTTGAAGCTGAAAATTATCAAAACGACTGGGGAGGTACCTGGGATGGAAACAAAGATTTACCCGATGGTACGTATTATTATTTCTTAAAATTAAACGGGGAAGACAATCGAACCTTCAGAGGATTCTTTGAATTGTATCGTTAGGAACTGGGGCAAACTTATTTGCTTCTTATATTTTATTTAAAAGGTTATTGGACCGTAGCAATTTGTTACGGTCTTTTTTTGTAGTGGTGGAATTACCTCAGGTAAACTATAGTTAACGCGACCTTAACCAATATTAAGTAATATTTAGGCTTATTTTTGACTCTAAACTTGGTAAATTGCTGATACTTCAAAAATCAACATCACTTAGGAATGAGGTATTAATAAATTAAGAATTTTGGGTTAGAGATTTTTGTTGCTAGTAAGGCAAAAAAAGTAGGGATAGCCGCGCTATCACGAGGCTTTTTAACCCTGCCCGACCTGACGGTCAGTCAGGCGGGGAAACTAGCGGCAAAAAGATCAAGCCAAAAGCGTAAATTTATTATTAACTCATTCCTTTTAGAATAACGAATACAAAGATTCCCCCGATGAAAGCCATCTTTAATCAATTTATCTCCTCCTTCATCTGTACCACTGCACTTTTTGTAACTATCTGTTTCTCTGCTGATCATCTTGGTGCGCAAGCCACTGTTTCGTTAACCGTCACCGGTGGTAGTGCCACTACTACTTGTAATGACGTATTTAGCGGCCCGGATCCCAAATGGGCAGTGGACGTTGAATTTGCCGGTTGGGAGCATTATCTGGGCAATCCTTTCTGTTTTAACCCCTTGCCAACCACTCAGTTTACTCAACAGATTACCTGCCTGCCTGATTTACCAATAATTAACGTTTGCTTTAAAGCCTACGAAAATGACGGGATTCTCTGTAATACCAACGAGCAATGTCTGACTGAAATCTGTGAGCAATTTAACGTTCCATATTCGGGAAGTATTGATTATATCCTGAATTTACCCGACAATCAGCCCTCCGGAGGATTTGTAAATTTTACCATAGCTACAAATGGAGTACTGACAGATCAAGGAAATGATGATATGTGTGGGGCCATTGATTTGGGTGAACTTAATAACGGGCAGCAACTCGGAGATGCTACTCAGGATGTTTACAATAATTACTGCGCCGATGGACAGGACGAACCCAGCACGAGCGCTGACGGTACGGGCTGGCAAAACAATTTTAGTGTTTGGTTTACTTTTACTACTTCTAATGATCCCGGATCCATCGCCTCTATTCTTGGTCTCAGTGATCCACAAAATACTGGAGAATTTCTGAATTTGCAGATGGCTCTCTACCAATCCAGTACATCAGATTGCACGGGAGATTTCGACCTGGTTACTTCCAGTTGGAATAATACCGATCCGGACGAACTAATGGTGGCCAATTGCTTAGCGCCTGATCAAACTTACTATATTTTAGTGGATGGATTTATTCCACCACCCACCACCCGGTTTTATGGTTTATTCGGACTACAGATAAAAGACGAGGGCATTGCAGAAGCACCAGATCAGATTTGTGACGCAACTGCATTGGGAGTTATACCCCAGGGTGGGCAAATAACAACGGGAATGACGCTCAGTAATCTATGCGCGACAGGTGACGACACCGATCCGCAAAACAGTGTTTTTCCTGCAAATAACTCTGTATGGTTTAGATTTCAGGCGCCGGATTCTCGACACGTCACAATTTCAGCGGTCAGTGATCAGCGTCTTGAAGACGGAGGATTGGATGCCGTGGATATTCAGCTGGCCTTATTTGCATCAGAAGACGGAACTTGTGATGGTGATTTTAACGAAGTTGGAGCCAGCTATGCTGCTGATGACAATAATGAAAATTTGGAATTGTCTTGTTTGTTGCCGGGCGAAACTTACTATCTCCTCTTAAATGGTGGACCGGAGGATCGAGGTGGTGTTTTTTCTGTTACGATTGCTGATGCGGGTTATACCCCATTTGTAGAAACCATCGATCCAGTTATCTGCTTTGGCGATACTTTACAGGTTGGTAACATTTTTTTGACCGTTGCCGGACCTATTTCCATTCCTTTAGTTACCGATATGGGTTGCGACAGTCTCGTAGAAGGAACACTGACCATTCTACCCCAAAATCTGGTGACTATTGATTCCTCTATTTGTGCAGGCGATGAGATAGAAATAGCGAATAATTTTTACAATACTACCGGAATTTATACGGATATAATTACTGCTTTTAATGGATGTGACAGTACAATTATAACTAATTTGGATGTCGCACCCATGCTAAATTTAACGGTAAATCAAACCATGGAAGCTACCGGATTTCAGGCGACCGGTGGTGCAGCGACTGCAAACGTATCAGGTGGAATTCCTCCTTACACGTACCTTTGGGGAAATAACGAAACCAGTTCTACAATTACTGATCTTTTGGGTGGTTCCAATTTTTGTGTTACGGTAACGGATGCCATCGGGTGCTCCGCAGAAGATTGTGTATTAATTTTATTTCCAAGTAATATCATGGTCTACGTTCAGGATGACCTGCTCAATTGCCCGGGAGATTCTGATGGTACATTGAGTTTCCAAATATCCAATGGAGCGATTCCTTATAACTATAATTGGGAAAATACCGATGGATCATTCTCGGGAGATGGTGTTGTAGATACAGAAGGTGGTACCACCACGCTAAATGGCTTGCCAGCGGGTGATTATTCTTTTACAATTACGGACGCTTTCGGAATAAAAGTAGCGAGTGGAACGGTACTCAGTCCGTTACCAATTTTAACTACATTAAATGAGACGCTTTGTTTTGGTAGCTCCCTGCCAGTTGGAACGGCTAGTTATGTTACGGATGGGGCTATTTTAGAAATTTTGACAGCGGCGAATGGATGTGATAGTACCATTAATGGTTTCGTTAACTTCCGGCCTTTAAATGAAATGCTCTTGACTCCGACCCGCTGTTTTGGAGAAACCATAACCGTTGGAGCCAATGTATATGCTACTACCGGACCAATCGCAGAAGTATTGACGGATATCCACGGTTGTGATAGTTTGGTTAATGGATTTTTAACAATTCGAGACGAGATAAGTACCGAAATTAATCCGATTCTTTGTTTTGGCCAAAGCCTGTTAGTTGGAACTGCGATGTATAATAGTAGTGGTCCTATCCTGGAGACACTGACTTCCTGGCAAAATTGCGATAGTATTGTATCTGGAAATTTAACGATTTTACCAGCGTATGAGGTGGTGCAAAACCCCGTTATTTGCGAGGGAGATGTTTTTCCGATAGGTGAAAATATTTTTCATAATACCAGTGGAAATTATACGGACGTGCTTACCTCGATAACGGGTTGTGACAGTACGATTTTTACCAACCTCACCGTTAATCCTTCATTGACACTAAATACAATGCTCACCGTGGAAGCTTCCGCTTACCAGATTTCGGATGGAATTGCCAGCGTTACGGCAAATGGGGGAGATGGTAATTATATTTATCAATGGGACAACAGCGCCGATTCCGAAGTAGTGACCAACCTGACTGGAGGACTTACTTATTGTGTAACCGTCACGGATGGCGCGGGCTGTGAAGCGACAGATTGTATATTGGTTTTATTTCCCAGCAATATTCAAGCAACTATTGAGAATGAAATGTTAAATTGTTTTGGTGATACAAACGGTTTACTAAATCTCACAATTTTTAATGGTGTAATTCCTTATAACTTTACCTGGGAAAACCCTGCTAACGGGTTGAATGGTACTGGAGTGGTCACGGTAGAAGGAGGTAGTGCCAACGTTGAAAACCTTCCTCCAGGAACCTATGACTTTTTTATTACCGACGCTTTTGGTTCAACTACCGCAACGGCAATGGTTGTCGAACCGCAACCTGTTTTTACTAATTTAGAGGAGACGATTTGTTTTGGTGATTCCCTTTTGGTTGGAAATAATTTTTATAAAAACGCTGGACCAATTTTTGAAAGTTTGAATTCTTTTTATGGATGTGATAGTACCGTAACTGGATTGTTGAATGTTCGGCCCTTTGTTTCCGAAACAGTGGTGGAGACCTTGTGTTTTGGTGATAGTTTACAGGTAGGAAATATATTTTATAAAAATTCGGGACCGGTTTCAGCAGTGTTGATAGATCAATTTGGTTGTGATAGTGTGGTGACTGGAAGTTTGACAATTCTACCCGAAATTCTAGCCACTATTGATACCGCTGTTTGCTTTGGCGAAAGCTTCGATATTGGCGATAGTAATTTGCAGAACGCTGGTACTTTTACCGAGGTATTGATCGCTCAAAATGGCTGTGACAGTACCATTACGATCAATCTGACGGTTCTTGGAAATCTGTCTGTAACTACTAGTCTGGATACGGAAGCCAGTGGCCTCGGCCAAGCCAATGGAACTGCCAGCGCACTGGTCACCGGAGGGTCTGGAAATATTAGCTATCAATGGTCGAATGGCATTACGAATCCCGGTATAACTGATCTGACGGGTGGCCAAACTTATTGTGTTACCGTTACTGATCTTGACGCCAATTGCACCGCCGAAGACTGTGTAGTTGTTTTATTTCCAGTAAATATTTTGACCAATATTACCCATGGTGTTCTAGCTTGTTTTGGTGGTAATGATGGCCGTCTTTCTTTCGTGGTATCGAATGGACAAGCACCTTACAATTATGTCTGGACGGGAGACAATGGAACTGCTGGAAATGGAGTAGTAGCGGACGAAAACGGAACGGGAATTATTGAGGATTTGTCCGTAGGAAATTATACGATTACGGTCTCCGATATTTGGGGAGAAACAATCTTGTCAGGTATGGTTACCCAGCCCGAATTACTGGTCATCAATGAGCTGAACAATGTGTCGGCTTCCTGCTTTGGAAACTGTGATGGAAGTCTTGACATTCAAGTGGATGGAGGAACAACTCCCTACACATACAACTGGTTCGATGGACAAAATACAGCGGTGGTTTCAGAACTTTGTGCCGGAACTTTTCAAGTGACAGTGACGGACGCAAATAATTGCATTGCAACCCATAATTTTATCATCAATGAACCTATAGATTTTCAAGCACAAATAGTTAACAGTCAGTCGGTTGCGTGTTTTGGTGAAGCCAATGGACAAGCGGTGGTTACGACCAATGGTACGCCACTTTTTTATCAATGGGATAATGGAGAAACAAGTGACGAAGCAGTGAATTTAAGCGCTGGATTACATCAGGTAACGGTGACTAATTCTGATGGATGTATAACAGTAGCGGAAGTTTTTGTAGCTGCACCAGCGGCTCCGATGACTGCGGAAATTATAACGATTCAGTCGGTTAGTTGCAGTGATTCGAGTGATGGAATTATCGGTGTTCAAGTGACAGCGGCTACGGATAATGTAACTTACGAATGGTCTGCCGGAAGCACCAATCCTGAATTGGAAAACATACCGGTTGGATTGTATGAGATTACGGTAACCGACTTGTCAGGATGTACAGCTATTGCAGCAGTTGAACTGACTACTGCAGATCAAATTATACCGCAGCTTTTAGTTCAGGATATTACTTGTTTGACCGGAGATAATAGTGGCGCAATAATAATAGATACGATTGTCGGAGGAGCACCGCCATTTTTGTTTTCGCTAGATCCTGAGCAAGGGTTTTCCAATATTCAAAGTATTGGGTTTCTGGCAGCGGGTGCTTACGATTTATACATTGAAGAAATGACTGGTTGTCAAACTGTTTTTCCTTTTGTCATTGCTGCACCGGAAGAATTAGTAGTGACTCTAGGAGAAGATGAGATCATCGAACTTGGAGCAGCAGTTGACATCGAAGCGATATCTAATAGTGATAATGTAATTTTTAAATGGGAAATACTGGATACCTCACTTTGTACCAATTGTACGGAGTTTAGAGACACCCCGATATTTACGCAGTTATATCAGGTATCGGCAACGGACACGCTGACCAATTGTCAAGCTTTTGATGAGAAATTAGTTACGGTAGAAAAACGAAGAAACGTATATATACCAAACTCTTTTTCTCCCAATGGAGACGGGCTTAATGACCTGTTCAGGATTGCAACCGGAGAAGACATCGCAACCGTCTTATCCTTAAAAATATTCAATCGTTGGGGGGCACAAGTTTACGGAATCGAAAATATTGGACCAAACGAATTGGCAGGGTGGGATGGAAAATACGGTAGTAGCAATTCAGATATCGGAATATACGTATTTGTCGCTGAGGTATTATTTAAGGATGGTTTCAGGCAAACCTACCGGGGAGACCTTACTTTAATGCGATAGTATTTTTCATATTAAAGGGTAACAAGTCTATTACATCCCTTTTTTTAAACAAAAGTCCAATTTATATTTGGCAAAATATTATATTGATGAAATTTTATGCTTCAGTTCGTGAATTTATTGTCAATTATTGATATACAGTTTTATCTATATTTCTTATCTACCCCTAATCTGGTATTTTTATTTATTTTCATAATTAAAATTGACATATACTCGAATTGCCCATACTTTTATCCCTGAATCGACCAAAAGTGTACAACTCCTCTATTTTATTTTAGCTTTCCTCTATTTATTTCAGCTTTAAAACTCCCATACGTTATATCTTAACAACGTATGCTCCCTCCAAACTATCCCTTATAACTTTCCTCCAGTCATTGTTTGTATTTATTTCCCCACGAAATATTCATTAGGAATTATATTCTAAATAATTACCTAGGACAATTAAACACTATTTTTTTATCTAAAATTCTTAAAAATGACAAAATTCTTATACACGTTGGTTTTTACCTTATGTGTTTTATGTATGAATGCCCAAACCTTATGGACTGGGGCAGTCAGCAATGATTGGAACGATGTGGCCAACTGGACCGCTGGAATTCCTACCAGTGGCCAAACGGTCACGCTACCATTTATGGAGGGTGGCAACTCGCCAGTCTACGGAGGGAGTCCGGTAATTGATTTTACCATTCAAAATGCAGGTAAACTTACCTTCAACACGATAGTTTTCAATAATGGAACTATTATCAATTTTGGTGGGGGTATTATTGTTAATGAAAACTATTTCATCAATGCCGGTTCTATGGTATTTGATAATGATGGTATTTTTAACAATGATGGAGTTTTTGATAACTTCGGAACCTACGAACACGCGGCTTCTGCTCAACTAAACAACAAGGGTACTTTTAACAGCCTTGGAGACCTAAACAGTAATGGCCCAATCACTAACGAAGGGGTTTTATCTGTTTCTGGAAAGTTTATTACTACCCAAAAACTAGAAAACGCTGGTACATTTACGGTAACTGGATTCGTTGATTTTCCTTTTGGTAGCGAATTGGTAAATACTGCTTCTGGTGTGGTTCAAATCGAATCAAACGCTAAATTGCAAATTAACAGCCCATTGGCAAATGGTGGATCATTGGTAAATAACGGAAGTTTCAGCATACAGTCTGCTTCCATTTTGACCAATACAGGTATCATTCGGAATAATACCAATATGGAGCTTTCCGGAAAAATCATGAACGAAAATGATCTGGTCAATAACCAGGGATTCATGATTAAATCTGGTGGACATTTGGAAAATAAAAGTAACGTAAATAACCAAGGTGAGATCACCATGGAAATTTGCGCTGTTCTTGTTCAGGAAAGTTCAACCAATATCGGAGGAAGTATCCAGACAGATGGTTTGACTTACGAAATTAGCGGTACTGTTAACGAGACAAATCTTGAGTTTGGAGAAACCTTTACAGATATTAACCAAACACCATTACCACAACCTGCTTGTAAAAGTGATGTTTTCTTTCAATTAGATGAAAGTGGAATTATCGAGTTTACTGCTGCTGATATTGACCGTGGCCGTAGCTACGGATCTTGTGGTGCGCAAATCGTTGATTATAGTATTTCACCTACTTCTTTTACCGCTGCGGATGCAGGAGTAAGAATTGTAGAATTGACTATTACCGACAACTTTGGACGAACCAACAGCTGTGAGGATTTTGTTACAATCATTCCTTACGTTGAGCCAATTACTGCGACGGACAGTCCAGCTATTGATGCCAACTGTAGCAGCGATGTTACTGCGAGCACGCTACCTGGTGCTAGCTTTACCGAAGTAACTTTTACTGCGCCCGTAGCAACTTCAAGCTGCAGCCAAACTCCAAATACTATCATTGACTGTAGTGCTACTTCTAATGAAATAGCAGGATTAATCTTTATGGGAGAAAGAAACGGTAGCAAGTATTACTGCTCTAATACCAATAGCTTAACCTGGCACCAGGCTCGTGATTTAGCCATTAATTTTGGTGGTCACTTGGCAACAGTAAATGATGCGGAAGAAAACGAATTTATCCGTAGCAATATCATGGCTGACTTCGCCTGGATTGGTTATACTGACGAAGCGCAGGAAGGAAACTTTAGCTGGTTAAGTGGCAACTCTAGCTACACCAACTGGAACAGCGGAGAGCCTAACAACCTGGACGGAATTGAACACTATACGCGTATTCTAAAGAGTACTGGAGCATGGACTGATCGTAACGAACACTTTCAAGCTGAGGCTGTAATCGAAATTCCTTGCCCAGTAGTGGTGGAAGCAACTATCGATTGTAGTAACACACCTAATGAAATTACAGGATTGGTATACATGGGTGAAAGAAACAATAGCAAATACTATTGTTCTAGTACCAATAGCTTAACCTGGCACCAGGCGCGTGATTTAGCGGTACACATGGGTGGTCACTTGGCAACGGTAAATGATGCCGGAGAAAACGAATTTATCCGTAGCAATATTATGGCGGATTACGTATGGATTGGTTATAACGACGAAGCACAGGAAGGTAGCTTTACGTGGACCGAAGGTAATTCTAGTTACGTCAACTGGCGTAGTGGTGAGCCTAACAATGGTAACGGAACTGAGCATTTTACCCGTCTCCTGAAAGATGGTGGAGAATGGACTGATCGGGACGAGCACTTTCAAGCTGAAGCCGTAATCGAAATTCCTTGCTCGGTGGTAGTAGCAAACTCTTGTGCTACTGCACCGGCAGTAGACGGAATGGTACACTTGGGAACATTTAATAATTCTCACTACTATAAAAAAACTGATGGCATATTGGAATACCATCTTGCAAAAGATTATGTAGAAGCGCGTGGTGGATATTTGCCAGTGATAAATAGCCAGGCAGAAAATACTTTTTTACGCAACGCAGCTGGAGAAGACCGCTATTGGTTAGCTCTAACGGATATAGAAAACGAAGGAACTTTTGTCTGGACTACTGGAGCTCCTGTCACGTACACTAACTGGAGTATTAACGAACCAGATAATCGAGATGGCGAAGACTATACCCATGTGTTCTCAGATGGTACATGGAATGATTTACCAGAATGGAGCCCAAACATGGTTGTTATGGAATTACCTTGTCAGCAGGCTGTCGGTGAAAATGGCGAAGTAACTATTACGCAGATTCAGGGAATTCAAAGTGGTGGAAACTTTCCAGTGGGTAGCACACAAATTGCTTACCGAATCAGTGATGATTGTGGAAACGAAGAAATATGTTTGTTTGATGTAATTGTGGAGGCGACGCCTTCTGTATTAACATTGACTAACTGTCCTGAGGACATCATTATAAATGCACCTGTCTGCGAAGAAGGTACCACGGTAACCTGGAATATGCCAGCAGCTACGACTACTTGTAATATCAGTGATATTATCATTGACCGGGTGGATACCAATCCTTCAAGTGGAGACTTTTTCCCAGTCGGTACTACGGTTATCAGCTACATTGTTTCTGATTCTTGTGGAAACGCTGAGTTTTGTAATTTCAATATTGTTGTAAACGATGTAGATGGAGAATTATCTGTAAACTGTTCTGATGATATTACTGTAACGGCTGCCAGAAACGAAACTACTGCAGTTGTCAACTTTACTGCTCCAACTGGTACTACTACCGGATCAGGTATAGCGGTTCGTCAATTGGATGGTCCTGTATCTGGTGATGCTTTAGCCATCGGAACTTATTCTGTTATCTTCTTGATTTCTGATGATTGTAATAATACTGAATTATGTAATTTCAATGTTACGGTTGAGCCAACGGTTATTGATGATGATAATGATGGTGTTCCTGTTGAAGATGATTGTGATGACAATGATGCTTCTATTCCAGCTGCATCAGGATCTGCTTGCGACGATGGACAAGAGAATACAGAAAACGATATTATTGCTGCAGATGGTTGTACTTGTAATGGTACTTTAATCATCGACGCAGATAATGACGGTGTAAGATTTGAAGAAGATTGTGATGACAACGATCCTTCTATCCCAACTGCACCAGGATCTACTTGTGATGATGGAGATGCAACAACAGAAAACGATGTAATCGCAGCGGACGGATGTTCTTGTGGTGGTGACTTGATTGTAGATGCAGATAATGACGGTGTAAGATTTGAAGAAGATTGTGATGACAACGATCCTTCTATCCCAACTGCACCAGGATCTAC
>ENA-ORXT01000216-ORXT01000216.1-marine-metagenome-genome-assembly--contig:-NODE-216-length-96380-cov-60.765282_pt1 | contig 96380 bp, 76 predicted proteins | sample MGYA00237868_ERZ511482 | MGnify/ENA metagenome assembly ERZ511482 | reverse complement strand
ACCTACACGGTGACAGCAGCCGACGTCACTGCCGGCAGCATCACCAACACAGCGACAGCAGACAGCGACCAGACCGGCCCAGCCGACGTCGTCGAAGTCACGTCCATCGAGAGTCCTGACCTCACGGTCGACAAACCAGCGCCGGTAAACAGTGACGAAGATGGTTCGGGTGATGTGTCCGAAGGCGACACGTTGACCTACACGATCACCGCCACGAACAACGGTGCAACCAATCTGACCAATGTCATCGTGACCGATGATCTGATCACACCAACCGGCGGCACGACACCATGTGCACTGGTTGCGCCGACTGAGACCTGCACGCTCGTGGGTACCTACACGGTGACAGCAGCCGACGTCACTGCCGGCAGCATCACCAACACAGCGACAGCAGACAGCGACCAGACCGGATCGATCACCGATGGTGAGATCACGCTCATCGACGCTCCGGGGCTCGGTGTGGACAAGCCAGTGCCCACCAACGCCGATGAAGACGGCAGCGGTGATGTTTCGGTGGGCGACACGCTGACCTACACCATCACCGCTACCAACTCGGGCGATGCGAACCTGACCAACGTTGCGATCGTCGACGATCTGATCACACCAACCGGTGGTACCGCGCCATGCGCGATCTTGGCGCCAGGCGGTGCCTGCACACTGGTGGGCTCCTACGTGGTAACCGTCAATGACGTAGCTGTCGGCAGCATCTTCAATGCGGCTACTGCTGACTCGGATCAGACGGGTCCGGTCGACGATGAACAAACGACTGTTGTTCCATCGCCGCTGCTCGAAGTCCTGAAGCCAGCGCCGACCAACGCCGATGACGACGGAAGCGGCGATGTCTCCGAGGGTGACACGCTGACCTACACGATCACGGCGACGAACACGGGTACCTCGGTGTTGACCAACGTCGTACTTTCCGATGATCTCATCACGCCAACAGCTGGCACGACACCGTGTGCCTCCTTGGCCCCCGGCGGAAGCTGCACGCTTGTCGGTACCTATGTCGTGACCAGCGTCGACGTGGCGACCGGAGCGGTGACCAACTCCGCCACAGCAGACAGCGATCAGACCGGCCCGACCATCGACGGCGAAGTCACGTCGGTCGCCCAGCCCGGGTTGACCGTCGACAAGCCTGAGCCAACGAACTCCGACGAGGACAGGTCCGGCGATGTATCGGCCGGAGACACCTTGACCTACACGATCACGGCGACGAACACCGGGGGAGCGACGCTCACCAATGTCGTCGTCGCCGACATCCTGCTCTCGCCGACCGCCGGTACCACGCCATGTGCGCTCGTGCCGCCAGGTGGCACGTGCACCCTGGTCGGTACCTACATCGTCACCGAAGACGATGCAATCGCTGGCACCCTCCCGAACACCGCTACCGCTGACAGCGACCAGACCGGCATAGCTAGTGACGAGGTCAATGTGCCCATCGCAGGAGCCGAACTCGAGATCGACAAGCCAGCGCCTGTGAATGCTGATGAAGACGGCAGCGGCGACGTTTCCGTTGGCGACACGCTGAGCTACACGATCACCGCAACCAACACCGGCGACGCCAATCTGAGCGACGTCTCGGTTGTCGACGACCTGATCACACCAACAGGCGGATCGACGCCGTGCGCGCTACTTCTGCCGGGCGAGACCTGCACCCTGGAAGGCACCTACCTTGTGTCGCCCGCAGACACAGCCGCAGGATCGATCTTCAACACGGCGACAGCCGACAGCGCCCAAACCGACTCGGTGTCCGACACCGACACAACACCGGTTCCAGCGCCTGCGCTGGTGGTTGACAAGCCAGCGCCTGTAAATGCTGATGAAGACGGCAGCGGCGACGTTTCCGTTGGCGACACGCTGACCTACACGATCACCGCAACCAACACCGGTGCGTCAACCCTCACGGCGGTGTCACTCGCCGATGATCTCATTACACCGACTGGCGGCTCCACCCCGTGTGCGGCGGTCGCTCCCACAGACACATGCACGCTCGTTGGTACCTATGTAGTGACCGAGAGCGATGTAGCCGCAGGCGTGATCTTGAACACGGCCAGCGGTGATAGCGACCAGACGGAACCAACCTCCGACGATGAGGCCACGACGGTGCCGGCTCCCCGGCTGGTGCTCGACAAGCCGACCCCGCTCAATGCTGATGAAGATGGCAGTGGCGATGTGTCGGTGGGCGACACGTTGACCTACACGATCACCGCCACCAACACTGGTGGTGCAGCGCTCACGAACCTGGTGATGACCGATGCTCTCATCACACGCACTGGCGGCACTGCGCCGTGTGCAATCGTGCTTCCGGGCGGAACGTGCGTCCTTATTGGATCGTACGTGGTTACGCCGGCCGATGTTGTTGCCGGTTCGATTGAGAACACTGCAACCGCTGGCAGCGACCAAACCAATCAAGTACCGGCAGGCGAGACGACACCCGTCCTGACTCCAGGAATCGTTCTCGTCAAGCCGGCTCCAGTCAATGCCGACGAAGATGGCAGCGGTGATGTGTCGGTGGGCGACACGCTGACCTACACGATTACCGCAACCAATACCGGCGATGCAACGCTGACCAATGTCATTGTCTCCGACGACGTGATCACCACGAGCGGCGGTTCTACACCGTGTGCGACCCTGGCACCGGCCGAAACCTGCACGCTGATCGGCACCTATGTGGTTACCGCGGGTGACGTAGGAGCCGGCACCATCTCGAACACGGCGACCGTTGTCAGCGATCAGACGCAGCCGGTCAGCGACGGTGAGCTCACGACGGTCCTGGCCCCAGCCTTGTCTGTGGTCAAACCGCTTCCGGCGAACGCTGATGAGGACGGCAGTGGCGATGTTTCGGTTGGCGACACGTTGACCTTTACGATCACTGCAACGAACGACGGTGCTACCAACCTGACGAACGTCGTGGTGTCCGACGACCTGGTGACGGTCGTCGGAGGCACATCACCCTGCGCCTTGATACTGCCCACCGAGACCTGCACGTTGGTTGGTACCTATGTCGTCGGCGAGGCCGACGTGGTCGCCGGCAGCATCTTCAATACGGCCAACGCAGACAGCGATCAAACCGAACCGAGTCCCACCGATGTGACGGTGCCGGTACAGACCCCATCGCTTGGCATCGACAAGCCAGCCCCGGTCAATGCTGACGAGGACGGCAGTGGCGATGTCTCAGCCGGCGACACGCTCACCTTCACCATCACCGCGACCAACTCAAGTGGCGCCAACCTGACCAACGTCGCCGTGACCGATGATCGGATAACTGCGATTGGTGGCACGGCGCCGTGTGCCATCGTGGCTCCGACCGAGACGTGCACTCTGGTCGGCACCTATGTCGTTACCGAGTCCGATGTAGCCCTCGGGAGCATGACAAACACCGCCACCGGCGACTCGGACCAAACGAATCCGGTCACCGATGATCACGTCACACCTCTACTCGCTCCACAAATCAGCGTGGACAAACCGCAGCCAGTAAACGCTGACGAAGACGGCTCGGGCGATGTCTCGGCCGGCGACACCTTGACCTACACCGTCACGGTGACCAATTCGGGCGGATCGACGCTCACCGACCTCACGGTTGCCGACCCGTTGATCACCCCGGTTGGTGGCACAACACCATGTGCGCTCGTTGCACCTGGTGAAACGTGCACCCTGGTGGGTACCTACGAAGTGACTGCCGTCGACGTGGCCGCAAGGAGCGCCGACAACACCGCCACTGGTGACAGCGACCAGACAGGTCCTGGAACCGACGACGTCACCACGCCGATTCCGCTGTCAGAGCTGCTTCTCGACAAGCCAGCCCCGGTCAATGCCGACGAAGACGGTTCGGGCGATGTATCGCTCGGTGACACGTTGACCTACACGATCACGGCCACCAACGATGGCTCGGCAAACCTCACCACTGTGCAGATCACCGATGATCTGCTTACGACGACCGGCGGTTCCACGCCTTGTGCGCTGCTGGCCTCAGGCGAGACATGCACGCTGGTTGGTACCTACAGCGTGTCGCTCGACGATGTGCTCGCCGGAGCTGTGACCAACACGGCCACAGCAGAGAGCGATCAAGGCGACCCCGCCACCGCTACCGAAATCACCCCGGTCGCGCCGGTGATTGGACTGCTTCCCGACAAGCCTGCGCCGACAAACATCGACGAAGACGGCAGCGGCGATGTCTCGCAGGGCGACACGTTGACCTACACGATCACTGCTCGAAACACCGGAACCGCTCCACTGACCAACGTGGTCGTCGTCGATGACCTGATTGACCAGACCGGTGGCACATCACCGTGCGCAGTGGTGCCCGCTGGCGGTTCTTGCACACTGATCGGCACCTATGTGGTCGATGCTGACGACGTGGTCAATGGCGAGGTTGTCAACACCGCCACCGCAGCTTCTGATGACACCGAAACCACGAGCGCCACGGTGACCGTGCCGGTGGCGTTCCCGGTACTCACCGTCGACAAGCCAGAACCAGTGAATATCGACGAGGACGGCAGCGGCGACGTTTCCGTTGGCGACACGCTCACCTATGTCATCACCGCAACCAACGAAGGTGGCGCGGCGCTCACGAATGTGGTGGTTACCGACTCGCAGCTCACCCAGACTGGTGGTACGTCACCATGTGAGCGACTGATTTCGGGATCGACTTGCACGCTGATCGGCACCTATGTGGTGACCGCCGATGATCAGGCCGCCGGCCAAGTGGTCAACTCCGCCACGGCTGGCGCCGATCAGACCGATCTGGCAGAAGACTCGGTCACGGTGCCAGTGCTCACGCCGGAGCTAGTGGTCGACAAGGCCGCGCCTACCAATGCCGACGAAGACGGCAACGGTGAAATCTCGATCGGTGACACGCTGACCTACACGGTTACCGCCACCAACACGGGTTCGTCAGCGCTGACCAACGTGGTCGTTGCCGACGAACGCGTTGAACGCACGGGCGGCAACGCCCCGTGTGCACTACTGCTGCCAGGCGAAACGTGCACGCTCGTTGGTACCTATGTCGTTACCGCCGCCGACTCAGAAGCTGGCCGCGTCACCAACTCGGCAACTGCTGATTCGGACCAGACATCGCCGGTCGAGGATGAAGTGACGGTCTCGGTGCTCAACGACGCATCGCTGTCGCTGGTAAAGCCAGCCCCGAGTAATGGCGACCAGGACAGCAGCGGCACCCCGACGCCAGGCGATGTGCTCACGTACACGATCACCGCAACCAACGATGGCCGCACATCGCTGACAAACGTCGTGGTGACCGACACGCTCATTACGGTGAACGGTGGGACCAGTCCATGTGATGTGCTTGCGCCTGGCGAGACCTGCACGCTGGTCGGCACATACACGGTCACCAGAGACGATGCTTCGGCACAACGGTTTGTCAACAACGCTTCCGCATCGTCTGATCAGACCACTCCATCGTTCGCCGAGGTCACGATTCCGATCGAACAGACGCCAGTCACCACTCCTCAACGCCAGTTCGCCCCTCCAATTGCGTCACCGAACATCGTGAACCCGCCGACTGTCGCAGTGCCGCCAGCACCCGAGCCAGCAGCACCACTCGCAACCACCGGCAACAGTACGCTGCCGTTCGTCGCTTCGGCAGCTGCACTGTTCTTCATCGGGTCCGCAATGGTCATCGGCGTGCGACGCAGCCGCCACGGTGGGACAACGTTCTGAGTCGACCGAGGCGACAACTTCAGCCCGCGCCAGCTCGATTGATGCTGCGGCACCCGACAACATGGACTCCGGTGCATGGGACTGCGACCGAAGGCTGGAACGGCTGGCGTCGTCATGACGTCTGCGTTCGGGCAAATCCCTTCGATGGATCGTTTCGATCTGACTTCGGCGGCGACGCAGATCGCTGCTGAAGTTGCGGGCCTGACCTGAATGTGACGGCGCTGAGTTCGAGTCGCAGTCCGCGCGGTTGGTACTGTGGCGTCCGACATGGTGCACCCCGATGAATCGACAACCTGCTGATGGCGGGAACGGTGGGCGTCATCACCAATCCGCGCTCGGGTAAGGACATTCGTCGTCTGGTTGCGAACGCAGCGGTGACCAGCGATGCCAGCAGGATTGCCGACCTGCGCCGACTGCTCGTTGGCGCCCACGAGGGCGGCGCTGATCGCCTCTTGCTCGCTTGCGATCATCATGGCCTGGTCGAACGAGCGATGTCCGGGCTCGACCTTGCCATCGATCTGGTCGATGTCCAGGCCACCGGTTCAGGTGAGGACACGGCGAGAGCTGCCCAGGTGATGAAGGAACAGGACGCCACGGTCGTTGTCGTCTACGGGGGTGACGGGACACATCGCCAAGTTGCTCGTGGATGGCGAGACGCACCAATAGTCGCCATGGCGAGCGGTACCAACAATGCGTATCCGCAACTGCTCGAAGCGACCGTCGCCGGCGCCGCTGCCGGACTGGTGGCGAGCGGGTCAGCACCGTTGAGCGATGTCGTTGCCTATCAGTCGCTCGTCATCGACATCGATGTCGAGGGCGTCCCCTCGGACATAGCATTGGTCGATGTCGCCATACTCCGAGACGACAAGGGCGGCAACCCTAGCGTTTGGTCACTCGATGGGATCGAACAGATCTTCACCGCAGTGGCCGAGCCCTGGTCGATCGGGCTCTCGTCGTTGGCTGGCATGGTTGCGCCCACCAGCCGCACCGACGATCGCGGCGTGCTGCTCGACCTGGACCCCAACGCTCTGCGACGGGTGCGCGCCCCCATCGCTCCGGGCCACTACGTGACGGCAGGCCTGCATTCGGTGTCGGTGGTAGATGCCGAGCAGAGCGTGGCTGTGCGGGGTCCAGCAGTCTTTGTGGTCGACGGTGAACGCGCCGGTGCGCTTCATGCAGGCGAGTGGGCATCGATGACCATCCGGCGCAATGGTCCCCGAGTCATCGACATCCGGCGCACCTTCTCACTGGCTGTGCGGCACGGCCACTTCTACACCGAAATTCCCCAGGAGTCCTGAACATGGCCCAAGAGTTCACCATGCCCAAGCTCGGTCTGACCATGACCGACGGCACGATCCGCGAATGGCTCGTGGCCGACGGCACCCGGGTCAACGCCGGCGATCCTGTCTTGGTCATCGAGACCGACAAGGTCGAGACCGAGGTCGAGGCTCGAGAAGACGGTGTGCTGGTCATCAGCGGTGCCGTCGGCGAGAACTACGAATGCGGTGCCGTGATCGGACAGCTCCTCGGCGATGGCGAAGCGGCGCCCCAAGCCGCGACCGAGTCCGCTCCGATCGCTGAACCGGCTCCTGCTGCGCCAACACCTCCTGCGACCGCCAGCCCGGCCCTGGCCGGATCTGCACCGGTAACAGCAACTGCTGCTGCCGCCGACCCCGCAGCCGCAGTGAGCGCAGCCGACATCGCCACCCGAGGCGAAGGTGACCGAATCCTGGCTTCGCCCATGGCCCGGGCTGCAGCCCGCAATGCTGGCGTGGAACTGGCGCAGATTGCAGGCACTGGACCCGGCGGTCGCATCGTGGCCGACGATGTTGACGCTCGCATCGCGGCTCTTGCCTCCCAGCCAGCGAACGGCACGGTCGCCGCCACCGGCGATGGCGGCCGGGTGCTGGCTTCGCCCATGGCGCGGGCTGCCGCCAGAGACCGCAATGTCGACCTGGCGCAGATTCCGGGCACTGGACCCGGCGGTCGCATCGTGGCCGACGATGTCACCCGGTTCGCCGACGATCAAGCGGCGTCACCGACTCCGATGACGGCGAGCCCTGCCGCGTCGTCCCCCGTGGCCGCGGCATCTGCTGTGCCCGCAACTGCGGCGAGCAACGCAGGCGTGTCGGCAACGGGCGGCGGCCGCATGTTGGCTGAGCTTCTGGGAATCGACCTGCGGCTCGTACCCGCAGCTGCAGGCGCTCGTGTCACACGAGAAGACGTAGCCGCATATGTCCGAGTTCGATTGGCCGAGGCCGACGGCGACGTCACACCCGCGGGTGCAGCCCCCGCCGACACACCCCCAGCCATGCCGTTGCTGCAAGAACCTTCGACCATGATTCCCATGCGAGGAATGCGCAGTGTGATTGCCGAGCGCATGCACGCATCGCTGACCGAGATGGCCCAGCTCACGCTGACCGTCGATGCCGACATGACCGCAGTCAACGCCGAACGAGCCCGACTCAAAGGCGCCGAAGAACCCGTGCCCGGCTACACCGCGTGGGTCATCGCCGCGGCATCGCGAGCGCTCGTCGATCATCCCTATGTGAACAGCCAGGTCACCGCCGACGGTGTTGCCCACCTGCCCGAGATCAATCTGGGTGTGGCAGTGGCGCTCGATGACGGGCTGATCGTGCCCGTGATCGGCCAAGCGAACACTCGTGCGCCATATGACCTGCACACCTCGGTTGCCGATCTGGCGAGCCGAGCCCGCGACGGCAAACTGAAGCTGAACGAACTCGAAGGCGGCACCTTCTCGGTCACCGCCTTGGGCATGTACGGCGTCGATGGCTTCACACCGGTGATCAATCCTCCGAATACGGCAATTCTCGGTGTAGGCCGGTTGCGCACCGAGACTCGATGGCAAGACGGCGTAGCATCTCCCATGACCGTCATCACCTTGAGTCTGACCTGGGATCACCGGGCATTCGATGGGGCACCAGCAGCGGAGTTTGCACAATCCATCGTTCGATACCTCGAAAACCCGGCAGCACTCACCGCGTGAAGAAGAAGCCCGGCTTTGGTGAGCTGTTGGCCCAAGCCAACGTCACCGAAGTCTGCGAGCTGCGCTCGACGCGCCTGGGCTTCATGGCCTATCACGGCGGCCAGCTGGAGAAAGTCACCGACGTCATCGCCAGTGCCGCAGCCGAAGCATCGAACAGTTCGTATTACGGCGTGCTACAGACCGACGAGGATTCGGTCGTGCATCTGCCATCGAAGACTGTGGCACCAACCGAGTCGTCGCAACTGGCGGCGTTCCTCGCCCATGTCGATGCCGTGGTGACGATTCACGGTTACGGCCGCAAACGCCTCTGGCATGCCCTGCTACTGGGAGGTCAGAACCGAGAGCTTGCGGACCATGTGGCGCAACATCTACGACGGCGCCTGCCCGACTACGACATCATCGACAACCCCAAGTTGCTTCCCCGTGCGTTAGCGGGGATGCACCCGGCGAATCCGGTCAACCTGCCCCGTTCACAAGGCGTGCAGATCGAGCTTCCGGCAACGGTGCGCTGGAATCGCAAGGGCCGTCACTGGAGTGATCTTGGATCCAACGGACGCGCCCCTCAGGTACAAGCACTGATACACGGCCTGGCCGAAGCCGCAGATTCATGGCATGACCTCCCGTAACCAAAATGCGTCAAGGCCAGGGCAGAGGCCAGGGTAGGAGCGGGGGGATGCGACTCAGGAGGCGACCGAATCGAAGAGAAGCCATGCGTCACAAATGTCAGAAACGTCGCTCTGGCGCAAAGCATGGAATGCTCAGCGTGGGAAGAGAGCCAGTTTCGTAGATCGTTACATTTGGCGGGAATTGCGCTGGACTATCAGCGGGTTTGAGTCGGTAGCGTCACCTTGGTGAGTTCCGAGACGGTGTCTCGCATGCTGGAATGAGAAGTCATACCTATGTTCCCCCACATCGCAAAGTTCAGCACCCCTTCCGCCAAGTGGCCTTCGGCCCGCCTATTCGTGGCTGCGGTATGTCTCAGCTTGTTCGCCGTAGCTTGCGGAGGCAGCGATGACGACCTCGCCAGTGCCGCGGCTGCTGCAGACCCGATCGAGACCAACGACGGTGGTGTGCTCGTCAAGCCACCCGACGTGCTTGCAGGCGAGACCGACACCACCGAACCAGGCGCGGATCTTCCACCGTTGGTCGAAGGGGCCGCAATGACCCCGATCGTGCCGTTCACGTATTTCGACGGCACCCAGGCCACGACAGCGGAGTTCACCGGCCGCCCCACCGTCCTGAACTTCTGGGCCAGCAACTGCGCCCCATGCGTGGCCGAGATGCCCGAGTTCGAAGAAGTGCACATCACTCTTGGTGACCGTGTCGACTTCGTCGGCATGAATACCGCCGATGTCAGTCGCGAATCAGCGGTAGCGCTGGCCGAACAAACCGGCGTGACCTACCCCCTCGCCGACGACACCACCTCGGCGGTATTCCGTGAGTTCGGTGGTTTCGTCATGCCCACCACGGTGTTCCTCAATCCGCAGGGCCAAGTGGCCTACACCTGGTCCGGCGTCCTCAACGGCGAAGAGCTCACTCGGCTCATAAACGAACACATTCTGGTTTCGGAGTAACTGATGTTTGGTGCTGATCTGGCATTCCCATTCACCTTGGGGCTTGTCGCTGCTTTCAACCCGTGTGGCTTTGCCATGCTGCCCGTCTATGTGTCCTTCTTCTTGGGCAAAGACACCGACACATCGACAGCGCGCAACATCATGCGGGCTCTCAAGGTCGGGTTGGCGCTCACCGCCGGTTTCGTCGCCGTGTTCGGCGCCTTTGGAGTCTTGACCTCGAGCTTGCTCAGCCAGGGATCCATCCTGGACTACACCCCGTATGTGACCTTTGGGCTCGGCATCTTGTTGATCCCGTTCGGCCTGGCCATGCTCAAGGGTTTCGAGCTCAAGCTGTCGACTCCTCGCCTGCAAAAAGGCGGCGACTCGGGCGAAGTCAAGTCCATGTTCCTGTTCGGCGTCAGCTACGCCGTCGTGTCGCTCGGTTGCACGGTTGGACTGTTCATTGCCGGCGTGTCGAACGTGTTCGCCTCTGGTGGCTTCCTCGATGGTGTGTCGGTGTTCGTGGCCTACGGCTTGGGTATGGGCGCCGTGATCATGACGCTCACCGTGGCCTTGGCGCTGGCCAAGACCTCGATCGCCACCAACATGCGCAAAGTGTTGCCGTGGGTCAATCGTATCAGCGGCGTACTTCTCGCTCTCTCAGGCGCCTATCTGATCGTGTACGGCTGGTGGGAGATCCAAGTCCTGCGAGGAAATATCCAGCGGAACTCGCTGGTCTCGTTCTTCGAGAACATGCAGACCGAAGTAAACATCTGGATCGACCAGACCGGCGCCACCCGCTTGGGTGCTGGCCTGTTGCTGCTCGTGGGCGCCGCCATCGTTCGTGGCCTGTGGGGCGAGATGAACAAACGAACCCGCTACGGCGCGCTCGGGGCGCTGGGTGTGACCTGGATACTGCTCGAATTCGTGCAGAGCTGGAGTGGCGAACGCGCCAACCTGTTCGTGCTCCCCATACTCCGCACAATCGTGGGCTTTCCCGCACGCATCGGCAACTGGTTCAGCGATCCATTGCGGTGGGCCGTCCTCGGCGAGCTGCTCGTGCTGGGGATCATCGGGCTTGCGATCTACTTCCGCTTCTTCCGCAACGAAGACGCCCCGCCGTCGGCCGACGGCTTGGCGCCCGCCGCGAGCTAGGCGCCGTTCGGTCTGAAAATCGAGAAAGCCCCGGCCAGTCGATCTGGCCGGGGCTTGCTTGCTTTCCTGTACCTGTGGCCATCTTCGCTGATGGTTGTCGGATCCTGCACGATCCGACTGATCGAGGTCTCTTCACTCGGTGAAAGCTCGACTGAGCGGCACTTTCACCTCGAGTCCTCGGAGGCAAGGTCTATTGCTGTGGTGAATTCTTGACACCGGGGCACTGCTGCTGCGGGGCTTTCAGGCGTATGCCGCAAAGGGCGCGCCGGTGAGCTCCGGTCAGGCCGTGCGCAGCATTGGCACCAGGCGCTCGGGTACCGGAATGACCGGGAAGTCATCTTCGGGTCGAGCCACCTTGGGCGGACGTCCACGACGGCGCTTGTTCGTGAGAACCTTGCCGTTCAGGAAGAGCTGTCCGCCCCACACGCCGTATGGCTCATAGCGCTCGAGAGCGCCTTCGAGGCAGTCGGCCATAACCGGGCATTCGGCGCAGATGCGCTTTGCGACCGCAATGTCCTGCAACTCTTCGCTGAAGAAGGTTGCTGCCAACGCGCCGTTGACGCTTGAGCAACGAGCGTCTGTTCGCCAGGCCTCCTGGCCGGTCATCTGGTTTTCTGGGATCGTCGTAAACATGACGTGTCTCTTGGTTCTGGTTAGGTGTGAATAGTCAGTTGGGAGTAGGGACAAAATGAAGAAAGCCGCCGGACTGAGTCCGGCGGCTACAAGAGTTTCGATTGCTACACGTTGCTACGTGAGCATCTCCTGAAGCCGCCGTTCGTAAAACTTGCCGTGGGTACAAATAGCGGACGTGTGCACCGACGGCATGGAATTCCACGCAGTGTTTCCGAGCGTGGTGGTGCTGGTCCCGAAAGGAGCCGACGCATCGTCAACGACGCGCGCAGCCGAGGCGTTGGCACGCTCGGTGAAGGCACAAAGTTGCTGCATCATGATGATGGCTCCTTGGTCGGGGACGAGTACCAGAGAACCGTGTTTCAGACGCTCTGTCAAATGATTAAACGCAGATAGTCCATCTGTCATGGTTCCGCCACACCGCCCGCCATTGTTCGAAGTAGACGCGCCATACCAGGCAGATCGGCATGGTTGCACCGATCTCGCGACCTCGATAGGTAACGGTGCCTGGCACCGTTGCCTATCTCTATGACGGAAGAATTACTTGTTCGGTGCGCGGAAATGCAGGAGGCCGTCGACCCATTCGGCGGCGAGTTCGCCGTGATCGCGTAGGTGATCGAGGTGGGCGTAGGTTTCGGATTCGGCCATGCCGCCCCAGGAACGCTCCTTGAACGCGTGCTTCATGTAGGCGTTGACGCTGGCGGTTTCGAGTTCGGCGGCAGCGCTGCGGAAATCGTCGAGACGCTCGAGATGATGACCACAGATGTGGTCGGCGCGGCCGGTCAGATCGGTGAACGGATCTCCGTGAGCCGGCATAGCCAGCGTGACGTCGTTGTAGTCGTGCATGCGCTGGAGCGAGTCCATGAACTTCTGCAGCGGCGCCTCGCCATCGGCGAACCCACTGATGTGGGGGGTAATGGTGGGCAGCACATGGTCACCGGTGAGCATCAACCCGTGTTCGGCGTCGTAGAGACAAAGATGATCTGCTGTGTGGCCCGGAGTGTGTACGGCAACCCAGGGACGGCCAGCCAGCACGATCTGCTGCGAGTCGCCCAGCGCGATGTCTGGCTTCGGTGCCTGCGGGAAGTCGACGCCCATGCCGATACCGAGCTTCTGCCAATGGTCGACGACCTCGACGGGCGGCTCCGACCAGGTACCCCATGGCGTGATTCGACCGAATCCGGTCTCGCCTCGACCCACCTTGACCTCACCGTCGACGTCGATGAACTCTGCATCGTCGTCGATGTCGGGCGGGGCCATGCGATTGAACAGGTCCTTGTGGCCCACAATGCGCGCCCCGGCCTCTTCGCGAAGTCGTTCGGCGCCGCCGTAATGGTCGTAGTGCGAATGGGTGACGATGACCGTGTGCACGTCGCCGACGCGGTAATCGGCTCGCTTGAGTCGATCGACAAGTGCCTGCCATGCTTGTTCGCCCGGCAGCCCAGGATCGACGAGAGCAACGCCGTCGCCATCTTGGATCATGTAGCAGTTCACATGGCCGAGACCGGGCAGTTGAACGGGCAGCTGACTGCGCAAGACGCCAGGGGCCAGCTCGGTGATCTCCTCGGTCGCAGGGCGCTTCTCGGAGCGCTCGGGTCGGGTGTCGGCGATGGACTGACTCATATGTTCCTAGTTCGAGCTTTCGTCGCTGGCCGGTGCTGGTGCAAACACCGCACTGCGCCAGTATTCAAGTTCCTTGAGGCTCTCGCGAATGTCGTCGAGGGCGCGGTGGCCGCCGTCTTTGCGTGGCACCGACGCCAATGCATCGGGATACCACCGACGCGCGAGTTCCTTGATGGTCGAGACATCGACCGATCGGTAGTGCAAGAACTCTTCGATCTCATTCATGTACACCGCCAAGAACCGGCGATCGGTACCGATCGAGTTGCCACACAACGGCACGGTGCGTGCCTCGGGGATATGTTCTTGTAGGAACGCCAAGGTCTGTTCGGTTGCATCTTGGAGTGAGACGGTCGAGGCCTTGATCTGATCGAGCAAGCCACTCTTGGTGTGCATGTTGGTGACGAAGTCGTCCATTCGGCAGAGCTCGTCGTCGGTGGCATGCACGATGAGTTCGGGACCCTCGGCGATCAGATTCAGGTCGTCGTCGGTGATCAGTGTCGCGATCTCGACGATGACGTGTTGAGACGGGTCCAGGCCTGTCATTTCCAGGTCCATCCATACCAGCATCGAGGCCACCGTATCGGGGTGCACCAGCGATTCTTAAATGCAGCTGGGTAACGACAGCTCGGCGATGTCACTTCCGCAGTGCCCGGATCGGTACGCTGCGAACGTGCTGAATATCCCCGTTGTGCGCGCCGATGCCGACCTTGAACTGCCCGAACATGCCACATCGGGCGACGCAGGCGTGGACCTGCGGGCATCGGCCGATGTGACTATCGCAGCGGGCGGAGGTCGAGCGCTGGTGCCGACCGGAATCTCGATCGCCATCCCCGACGGCTATGCCGGGTTCCTTCAGCCCCGTAGCGGCCTGGCGTACAAGCACGGCGTGACTGTTCTGAATACGCCAGGGCTGATCGACAGCGGCTATCGCGGCGAACTCAAGGTGTTGCTGATCAACACCGACCCGGCGCAAGACTTTCAGGTCACCCGCGGCGAGCGTATTGCCCAACTGGTCATCCAGGCATACGAACAGATCGACTTCGTCGAGGTACAGGATCTTCCGGATTCAGAACGAGGCCTTGGTGGCTTCGGCTCGACCGGCACGTCCTGAACGCGTTTCGCACGCGGTCAGGTGGCAAAGCTGATGGTGTGGGTCGATGCCTTCGACGTTGTTTCGAAGGTCGACGCCTTCTTGTCGGCCAACGTCTCCAGCTTTTTGACCAGCCGCTTGGTGGGCGACGAGAAGCCCTTGCCGACAACCTCGACCGCAATCGAGTCCTCGTGAACGACCAGGTGGAGGGTGATGGTCGACGCATCACCGCTGTTCAACACGGCAACAGACGCTGCCACCAGCTGTTTCAGCGAGGTGGCGTGCTTGGTGGCCAATCCGCTTCGAGCGCCAGTCCTGGAGGCCGCTTCATCAAACGCTGGCGCGTACATGTCCCCGCCGGGAAGCTGAATACGTATTGCGTTGTCGGTCACCGTCATGCAGTCTGCCACGGCTTGTGCACGACCCGTAGGTATTCGATGTGAGCCTGCTCATCGATACCCCCCGATGGGAGTGGCGAGGCATGCTGTGGGCGCACATGATCAGCGATCATGACCTCGAGGAACTTCACGCCGCCGCCCGGTCCCTGAACCTGCGATGGGTCGCCTTCGGGCGGGACCACTACGACGTCCCCGACACCTTGTGGCCAGCCGCTTGTGAGATCGCCGAGCTCGTAGATTCGCGAGACATCGTGCGATCGCTGCGCCGGTCGGGTCTGCGGGTGCACGGTGGCAAACCCAAGAAGACCTGGCGTCGTCTGGACAACCTGCCCGCGCCCTACCGCTCGGGCGCCGTGGCGCACTGGCTCAACGCGATAGCGCCCTCCTTCGCCGATGGAACAACCGAGGTGCTCGGACGGCCCGGCGAGGTCGTGGTGATGCTTCTTCGTCGCGATGCGCTCGCTCCCGAGTTGGGTCCACTCGCTGCAGGACCCGGGCCGGGTCGACTCGTTCAGACTGTGGCCGACCAGCGCTATTCACTGGAACTCGTTTTGCCCTGGACCGAATAGTCCTGGCTCAGGGGAGCCGGTCAGCAGGTGGCGGCGTCTCGATCGACGATTCCTGCTCTACCGCTGCGATAGCGCACGACGGCGTCGTCCTCGAGTTCGAAGATCAGCCGGAATTGATCGTCGCCGGGATCGCTGGGCGTGAAGGTGGCCACTTGGCCGCCATCGCCGGTGGATTCGACCACGAGCCGATCGCCGATCTGTCCTTGCAACTCTGCCAGGGTGTTACCGACGCCGAGCAGTGATCGCGTGCGAATATCGGGATGCTCGATGTCGAGCCGTTCCATGAACCCATCGACGACCCACAGCTCGACCCGGTCGGGACCATTCGACGGCACAACTCGATAACACTGGCCGTTTCCGGACGGCAGCTCAGTCCATGTCGTCGATGCAGCCTCTGCGGCGTCGTCTGGTGTCATGCCGAAGAACACTTCGTCGATGCCCACGGTGGTCACCTGCGATGAATTCGTGAACGCGGTGGTCAACAGGACCGTCGAGGGCGTCGGCCGTTCGAGTGGCAACGCAGTGGATGTCGGCAACGGGGTGGCGGAGGGCAGCGGCGTGCTGGTCACGATCGGCACGTCGGTTGGCGTGGCGTCGGGCGTCTGGGTGGCTGCCGCATCCGTGGACGTATCGATGTCGCCATCGTCGACTGCCGATGCCGTGTCTTCGCTTCCGCCACAGGCGACTGCGAACAGGGCAATCACAAGAAACACCGAAACGAGGTGGGCGATTCGGCGGAGTGGTGTCAACAAAAACCAATGCACACGACAAAGGTACGTCATGACACCCAGAGTTTTGGGGCGCCCTATTAGGGGGCGTTCCCTCATGGAGTGCCTCCCTTCCGGTGCTTGCGGGCTCTAGCCTTCCGGTGTGCCGATTCTCGACCGCCGTGTCACCAAGTTGTTGTTGTGCTTTGTGACCCTGACGCTGTTGGCGGCTGGCTGTGGGTCCACCGAATCCGAGCCCAGCTCGGCCGCGGCCCCGACGGCAGCATCGGGCCTATTGCCCGTTCCAACCACCGCCGCGTTGTCGCCGGAGCCTGCTGTCGTCGAAGCCGCCACGCCGATCCCCGAGACCAGCGAAGCTTCCACCGTGCCGGAGCCAGTACCGCCGCCAACGTCACTGAGCTGCTTGTCGACGCGCCAGCGGGTTGCGCAACTGTTGCTGCCGCTGGCAACACAACCCGAACTCATCGGAGCGCAGGTCTTTGCCCGAGATGGCGAGCTGGGCGGCATTGGCCTGCTGGGCCAACCCGATGACCAACTCGCCGTCGATCTGACCGCGTTGCAGGAATCGTCATTCGTACCACTGCTCGTGGCCTCCGACGAAGAAGGCGGCTCGGTGCAACGCTTGGCCACGTTGTTGGGGCCGATCCCATCGGCGGCCGAGACGGCACAGTCGAAGACCCCCGACGAAGCCCGCAATCAGTGGATCGAATACGGATCGCGAGTTCGTGCGCTCGGGATCGATGTCGTTTTCGGTCCGGTGCTCGATGTCGGCTCGGGTCCCGGGATCGAAAGCCGCTCGTTCAGCGATGATCCTCAGGTGGTTGCGAGTTTCGGTCGAGCGGCCGCCGAGGGCCTGCTCGAGGCGGACATCACGCCGGTCTTCAAGCATTTTCCCGGCCACGGACGCGCCACCGCCGATTCCCATCTGAAGTTGCCGACGACGCCGTCGCTCGCAGACCTGCGTGGATCGGACCTGGTGCCGTACGTGGAACTGTTGGCCGACCCGGCATTGGGTCAGCAAGCCGCCGTGATGATCGGGCATCTGGCGGTGCCCGGTCTCAGCAATGGACTCCCAACGAGCATGTCGCCTGCGACCATCAACGGGCTTTTACGAGACGAGTTGGGCTTCGGCGGGCTGGTCTTCACCGATGCCATGAACATGGGCGCAATAGTCAACACCTACGGCTTGCTCGACGCCACGGAACAAGCGATCGTAGCCGGCGCTGATATTGCGATATTGGGGTCGCTGGCCGACGTGACGCCGATGCTCGACTATTTGGTGATGCGGGCGCAAGAGGACGCGAACCTGGCGTCGACCATCGACAATCGCGCAGCGCGTGTATTGGCCGCGAAAGGTCAAGAGGGCCTCTGCCTCGGCGCCCAGTAGCGCATTCGAAACCTTCGGCTCGAAGCCGGGGCCTGCTAACTCGACGTCAAATAGAAGTAGATCACGAGCGCGAAGCAGACTGCCGCAAAGGCGAAATAGGCAACGGTGATCCAGTCGATTCCGGATGCAGGGGCCCGTGGAACTTCTTCGGCGGCGGCGCTGAACACGCCGCCCTTTTTGTCAGGCGTGGCGTCTTCGACGATGACAACCGGCTCGGTGTCGCTGTCTAGCTCGTCGAGTGGGGTAGAGCTGTCGATGGCGTTGAAGAACGAACTTGCGGCGGCTTCTTCATCGGCTGGCGCTTCATCGTCGACCAGCAGCGGTGATTCGTTCTCGGGAGAGAGGCCGGTGAAATCGTCGCCGTCCTGGGCGGTGCCGAGATAACCAACCCAGTCGTCGGGATCTACCGGCTCCGATACCTCTTCGTCTACGTCGTCGTCATCGTCGTAGTCATCATCATCATCTACGTCGTCATCGTCGTCATCGTCGTCGTCGTCGTCGTCGTCATCGTCGTAGTCATCATCATCTACGTCGTCGTCGTCGTAGTCATCATCATCTTCGTCGTCGTCGTAGTCGTAGTCGTCATCGTCATCTACGTCATCATCATCTACGTCGTCGTCGTAGTCGTCATCGTCATCTGCGTCGTCATCGTCGTCGTCGTCATCATCTACGTCGTCATCATCTACGTCGTCGTCATCATCTTCGTCGTCGTCATCATCTTCGTCGTCGCCCAGGGAGTCGGCGTCTGGTTCAAACAGGCCGCTCGGGCCGAGCCCATCTTCTGGATCGAGATCGGCTGCTTCTTCGTGGGTGGCCTCCCAATTCAGCACAACGTTGAAGAATTCACTGATGGCAGATCCGCTCAGCGTCCCGCGCTGGGTGGCCTCGTAGATGACGTCTTCTCGGACTCCGTCGTCGACCTCTTCACAGGGCAGTTCGCCCCAACCCGAAGAGCGAACAGCGGCGCGGATGTCCTTGATGTCGCGTTGGGTCGACGTCGAAAGGTTCGCTCCGTGGGCATCTACCCAAGCATTGATGGCCTGTGTCAGCTCCATGAATCTCCTCAAGATCGGACCCGCTGTATGCGACAGAGGCTAGTGCTCGGGGCCGTTGCATTCGATCCACCGGGGCAACCAATGTGACGGAGGTCATCCGACAAGTGTGTCTCGGCCCACTGAGCAGCCTTGCGATTGGCGTCAACATGAGCATGTACCCCAACCGGAGGACCTCATGTCTCGCTTTCGCATTCTCAGCTCGCTCGCCGCCGCTTCGCTCAGCATCGCCATGCTCGGAGCGTGCAGTGCCGAAGCACTGACCGAACGAGCTGCCAGCTTCGGGCTCGAACAGGCCATCGAAGGCGACCAGAACATCGACCTCGACTTCAGTGAAGACGGCGGCGGCTTCAACATCTCCACCGAAGAAGGCGACTTCTCGTTGAACTTCGACGAAGAGAACGGCGGCATCGCATTCAACACCACCGAGGGAGATGGAGTAATCAGCTTCGATGAGAACGGCATTGTGTTCGATACCACCGAGGGCGACGGGGTCATCACGTTCGATGAAGAGAACGGTGCCATCGACTTCAACACCAGCGAGGGTGACGGCAGCATCAACTTCGGAGACAACGGCGATGTGACCGTCGAAACCGGAGAAGGCCAATTCGGCGTCGTTACTTCGGCTGACGCACCTGCCTCTTGGCCACAAGAACTATCTGTTCCGGCAACAGCCGTTCCTGGCAGTGAGATCTTCTCGGTCCTGGAGCTCGGAGGCACGGTGGTCACCTCCGGTACCTTCGAACACGACCCAGCCGAGCCCTATGCCGCTGGTGTGGTTGCCACCCTGCTGAGCAACGGTTGGACACAGAACATCTCGAGTAACCAAGACGGAACGATCTTTGCGCAGTTCAGCAAGGATGTCCTGATCGCCCAGGTCGTCGGTGACGCCAACGGCTCGACAACTGTCAGCGTGACGCAGCAGTCGAACTAGCAAGCACGTTGCCGGCTCAGGTGGAGGCTGGCACGTATGCAAAGCAGGTCACCTTGGCGGAGGTCGACCAGCTTGCATCCAGATACCGACCCAGCGGAGGGTCGGTATCACCCAGAAGATCGGTGCCGGCCCGGCGGGGGCCGGCATCGTTCGGTTTCACGACGGACGAACCACTCCCAACTTCTGCCTGGGCGGCGAGCGGATAGGGAAAGTCCTGCGGCGACAGATCCACGGCGTGCCCGTCGGGTTCGCAAGCAGCCCGCAGGGTCGACACTCAAGGTGAGCGAGGCCACGGCCTCGCTCACCGAGGGTGACGGCCAACGACCACTTTGCGGCCTACCCGCTCGGCCTCTCAGTGACGGCGGATGTTGCGGGGTGTGGTGCGCGGGCCGTATTTGGGGGCACCGATACCGCCGAGGTGTAGCAGGCGCACCACTCGTTGCCGATGACCTCGGTACGGCTCTAGCAGTTCGATCATGCGTTCGTCGGTGCCACGGGGCTCTCCGGCGAGTGCCCAACAGACGGTGTTCTTCACGTGATAGTCGCCAATGGGGATGGCGTCGGGATCACCGAGTGCTCGCCCGAGCACCAACGATGCTGTCCAGATCCCGATGCCCCGAAATGCCATCAATCGTTCGTACGCCTGCTCGACGGGCATCGTGGCGGCTTCCTCGACCCGATTGACTCGCCGCGCGGCATTGATGATGATCTCTGCTCGCTTGCGCTCGACCCCGTGCTGATGGAAGTCGTGATAGACGAGCCCAGCCAATGACTCGGCCGGCGGTCCAATTCGCAGAGGCTCGGGACCGGGAGCGTCCTCACCGAAGGCACGAACCAGGCTGCGCCAGCTGCGGGTGGCTTCCTTGCCGGTCACTTTCTGTTCGAGAATCACCAAGGGCAGGTAGTCCCAGATCAGCCCGGTCTTGCCGATACGAAGGCCGTGAAAGCGGCGATGCAGCTTGGCGACGATGTCGTGGTGGGCAGTAAAGGTAGACGGGTCGTCGTCGAGCCCGACCAGAGACGGCGCGGAATCCAGTGACCAGTCGGCGCCCGGACCCCAAGCGGTGAACTGGATGGCGTCGTTCTCGACACGGATCCGCATCGACACCGCTCCCTCGGGCGTGCGGGCCGCACGCCAGGCCTGCTGTATCCCACTGGACGCATCGCCGGTCACCCGGTCGCTGAGCGATGCTCGCAGGTCGAGTGCATGAGTCAGTGCGATCGTGCGGGTCTTGCTGTCGCGGGACACGACGTCGATCGTAGTTGCCCCCCTCTCGTACCATCTGGTGATGACTCGGGAACAGTGTGTGCAGTGTGGCTTCGACAGCGACGTGTACGACCGAGCAGACACGATCTCGTCTCAGCCCATCATCCACCTGCTGCTGCGAGCATCGATCGAGGGCCTACCGTCCGACGTGCTGCAGCAACGACCGGCAGCCGACACCTGGTCGATTGCGGAGTACATCGATCATGTCCGCGAGGTCGCATTCGGCAATCGGTTCGCAATCGAGACGGCGCTGAATGAGTCGGGCGCCGACCTGGGTGAGCCGCCATCACCGACGGTTCATCGAGCCGTGAAGTCGGATCGGACACCACCAATTGTGCGCTCCCTCTGTGGACTGCACAATTCAGATCAACTCCCGGTTGAACCTACGATGGCGCGGTGACTGCACCCAGCGATTCCAGCCCTTCGACGAGTGGCCGCCCCGACAGTGTGATCGTGGTATTGCTCGACTCGCTGAATCGCCACATGCTCGGGGCGTATGGCGGAACCGAGTTCGAGACACCGAATCTGGATCGCTTCGCCACCCGCTCAACCCGGTTCACTTCCCATGTCACCGGTTCGCTTCCTTGCATGCCGGCTCGGCACGACATTCTGTGCGGCGCACTCGACTTCTTGTGGAAGCCCTGGGGCTCGATCGAACTCTGGGAAGAGTCGATCACGGCCACCCTGCGCCGGTCTGGTGTCACCACCATGCTGGCGTCGGATCATCCGCATCTGTTCGAAACCGGTGGCGAGAATTATCACACCGATTTCACTGCGTGGCGCTATCTGCGAGGCCACGAGGGTGATCCATGGCGCACGTTCGAAGACCCATCGGCGATCGGTGCACCCACGTTGCCCTCAGCTGTCGACGGGGGCTGGTTCCTGCGAGATCGCTTCAACATCGACAACGACCGGTTCGGACGCCGTCACTACGACGATGGGCGGAGTTGGTTCCGCAGCGAAGACGACTTCCCTGGACCCAAGACCATGCGCGCCGCCTCGGACTGGGTGCGTCACGCTTCGCAGGCACACGACCGGTGGTTCCTGTTCATCGACGAATTCGACCCACACGAGCCTTTTGACACGCCCGAGCCGTGGGCATCGAAATACGACGACGAGCTGTGGGAGAGCGAACGACTCATCTGGCCGCCCTACGCCATCGGCGGCGTCAGTGGCGGTTCGCTCACCGTCGATCAGGGGCGCAATATCAGGAACAACTACGGCGCCAAGCTGTCCATGATCGATCACCACTTCGGACGCCTACTCGACGAGCTCGACGCCAACGACCTGTGGGACACCACCGCCGTGATCGTGTGCACCGACCACGGCCACTATCTGGGCGAAGAACGATCAGTGGGCGAGCCCGGTCAGGAAACCATGGCCGACATCTGGGGCAAACCCATGGTGCCGCAGTTCGAGCCGCTCGGACATACGCCACTGATGATCCACTGGCCCGGTCGTGACGGTGGCGGCGAGATCGAAGCGCTTACGACCAACGTGGACCTGAACGCCACCATTGCCGATGCGTTCGGTGTCGAGCTCGAACATCGCACGCACGGCCACTCCATGGTGCCGCTGCTGACGGGCGAACAGAGCAGTGTTCGAGACTGGGCCGTTGGGGGAGTGTTCGGCAACTGGGTGCAGGTCACCGACGGACAGCACAAGTACGCCCGGGCTCCGGTCGGCGACAACTTCCCCCTGTCGATGTGGTCGAACCGCTGGTCGACCATGCCCGGCCAAGACGACCTGGCAGCGTTCATGAAATGGCCCAAACCCGACCGCCGAGCCGCACTCGACTACATGCCCGGCACCGATGTGCCCGTTATCCGCCAGCCGTTCGCTGCTGGCGATGACCTGCCGTATTGGGCGGGTGGCGCTCGGGCCGTGGGCCAGCACCACCTCTATGACCTGGGCGTCGATCCCGATGAAGCCGAGAATCGCCGGGGCGAGGCCACCGAGGCCGCCATGGCCGACTTGCTGCGCACCGCGCTGGTCGAGGTAGAAGCGCCAACCGAACAACTCGAACGCCTCGGCCTGGGCTAGGCGGTGATCGGCAAGCCAAACGGAGTGGCGGTTGTGATCAACGGTGTGCCGAGGTCGGGCAAGACCTCACTGGCCCTGGAGATCATGGCTGCGTCGTCGGATCATTGGGTGAACGTCGGTGTCGACTCGGTGATGGCAGAGACCGCCGACCACTTTCAGCCGGGTATTGGACTTCGCCCGGGTGGCGAGCGCCCGGACCTCGAGCAGCTGGTGCTGATTTCTTATGAGCATCTGTTCAGTAGCGTCGCTGGTCATCTGCGCGCTGGTGTGAACGTCGTGGCCGATGTCGGCATCCACGATGACTACCGGCGTCCGCTCGACATTGTGGGAGTCATGCGAGATGCGCTCGCTGACCACGACGTGCTCTTCGTGGGCTTGCACTGCTCACTCGTTGCGCTTCGGGAGCGCCGCGAACTCTCCGGCTATCTGACATGGCAGCCCGGCGAACCGATCCCAGACCCGGTGGTTCGCTGGCAACGAGCCGTTCACCGAGGCAAGGCCTACGACCTCGAACTCGACACGACATCCACGTCAGCGTCCGCCTGTGCGGTAACCGTCTTGCGTCACCTCCGCACAAGCGGTTACCTGATCGATTGACAATGCAACATGGCGAGGAGAAGGTGCAGGTTGGACCGGAGGTGATCGCAATTCAGCGGAAGTCGATGCTGGGGTAGCCGTCGGCGGCTTCCTGGTTGATGATCGACACGTACTTCGGCACGCCGCCGAAGTACGCCTGGTAACGAATCGTGCCCTCCTGGTGACCAGCAACGTTCGAGTTGTAGCCGGTAAACCATCCTTTACTGCCGCGAAGAAGCAGCTTCTCGTGGGCCCGCACGACCTCGGCGACCCATCGTTGTTCGGCTTCGGCCCGAGCCTCGACTCGAGTCGCTCCTTGGTTGCGTGCGTGGATCAACAGATCGGTGAGCCAGTCGACGCCGGTTTCGATCGCGCGCGGGAAGTTGGTTGATCCGGACACGCTTTGCGGGCCGGCAACCATGAACATGTTCGGGAAGTCATTCGCGAGTGCACCCAGGTACGTGCTGGGGCCGTTGCGCCACGCGTCGGCCAGTGTCTGACCACCGACGCCATGAATATCGATGCGGTCATATCCGCCGGTGATGGCATCGAACCCGGTGGCGTACACGATGACATCGAGATCGTGATGCTCGGCCGCCGTCTGGATTCCGGTTTCGGTAATGCGTTCGATGGGTGCATCGGCCAACGAGACCAGGTGCACATTGTCTCGGTTGTAGGCCTCGAAGTAGCGAGTCTCGAGCGGCAGCCGTTGCGTGGCGAAGCCGTGGTCTCGGGGTATGAGTTTCTCGGCGATCTGGGGGTCGTCGACCCGGTCACGGATGCGGTTGGCGATGTAGTCGGACATTTCCTGGTTGGCTGTTTCGTCGAGAAAGATCGCAGGGAAATTCGCAGCGGAGATGGCGAACCCAGGTTGTTCATAGAGCCGGTCCCAGGTCTCGATGCGTTGCTCGGGTGTCAGGTTCCAGAAGCCGCGCCGGTCAGGCACGTGTTCGAAGCCGCCCGGTGATGCAGAGCAGTTGGCGAAGATCTCGTCGTATCGGTCGCGAATCGCGGCCATCTCGTCGGCCGAGATCGGTCCGTTGTTCAGCGGCGAGCTCCAGTTGGGTCGACGCTGAAACACCTTGAGTTCGCCGACCTTGTCTGCCAACTCGGCGATGACCTGAATGCCCGTTGCTCCGGTGCCGATCACCCCCACTCGCTTGTCCGACAGGTCAAGTGGTTCTTCGGGCCAGTGATAGGTATGGAACGAGTGACCCGCAAAGTCGTCGATGCCCTCGTAACGCGGCAGGGTGGGCATCGACAATGGCCCGAGGCTCGTCACCACGAAGGTGGCGACATAGATCTCGCCACCTTGCAGGTGGATCGTCCACTCGTGTTTGGTGTCGCTCCAGGTCATGGTCTGCACGCGCGCATCGAAACGCATGTGGCGCCGCAGGTCGAACTTGTCGGCCACATAGTTCAGGTAGCGCAGGTTCTCGGGTTGTGCGGAAAAGCGCTCGTTCCAGTGCCACTCGTCGAGCAGTTCTTTGGAGAAGGAGTAGCCATAGGTGTAGCTCTCCGAGTCGAAGCGCGCGCCGGGATAGCGGTTGCGGTACCAGGTGCCGCCGAGGTCGTCGTCGCCCTCGAGCACGATGGCGTCGATGCCCAGGTCGGTCAGCCGCTTTATCTGGTAGATGCCGGAAACGCCGGCTCCGATAACGACGACCTCATGCCGCTGTGCTTCCATCTGCAAACGCTACCCGGCCGTCTCATACCGAAATAAGCGCAGCGTCTGGTTTGGTGGACTCCGAGGCCGCCGTCTGTACCAGATCGGGAAGGGCGCGCTCGCCGTCGATGTCCACGCGGGGGAGTAGGCGGTCGAGCCAGCCCGGCAACCACCAGTTGGCATCGCCCATCAACTTCATGGTGGCGGGCACGAGCACCAGGCGAACCACAGTGGCGTCGACCAAAATTGCTGTGCCCAGCCCGAGTCCGAACATCTTGACCGTGGGGTCCTCGCTGAGCACGAAGCCGCCGAATACGCAGATCATGATGAGTGCTGCCGACGAGATGACCCGGGCAGTGCTCGCCAGGCCGGCGATGACCGATTCGTCGTTGTCCCCGGTCCGGATGAACTCTTCTCGAACCCGCGAGAGCAGGAATACCTCGTAGTCCATCGACAAACCGAACAGTACGGCGAACATGAACATGGGGATGAAGGACACGATGGGCACGGTGGCCTCCAAGCCGATGAGCCCGGCACCCCATCCCCACTGGAAGACCATGACCAGAACGCCGTAGGCGGCACCGATGCTGAGCAGATTCAACAGCGCCGCTTTCAATGGCACCAGAATCGAGCGGAACACGATCATCAGGAGTATGAACGACAACACGATCACCGCCGCAATGAACATCGCCAGTCGGTCGCTCACCCGGTTGGCGACGTCACCGAAGTTGGCGGTCTGACCGCCGACATGGGCCGACGCCGATGAGTCGGCGAGCACGCCGGGAAACACGTCGGCTCGAAGCCGTTCAACAGTGGCGAACGTCGCGTCGTCCTGCGGCGCCGTGACCGGAATGGCAATGATCGTGGCCACATCGCCGATCGTTTCAGGGGGCGCGACAGCCGCCACACCGGGGTCCGCGGCAATGGCCGAGGCGAGCTCGGCCACAACCGAGGGGTTGCCGGCGGTATCCACGGCGATCACCAGCGGTCCGTTGATCCCATCGCCGAACCCTGCGGCCGCCAGATCGTATGCACGCCGTTGGGTGGTGGACTCGGGTTGGGTTCCTTCGTCGGGGAAACCCAGCTCCAGACCGAACACCGGAGCTGTCATGGCCAGCAGCGCAACGGTGGTGACGATCGCATAGGGCCAGGCATGGCGCGTGACATGGTCGCCCCAGCGGCGCCACCCCGGTCCGACATCGGCGGCGGTGTGACCTTTGCGGTGGATCCCGAGCCGATTGATCCAGTGCCCACTCAAGCCAAGCAGCGCCGGGAGAATGGTGATCGAGGCGACCACCATGATCAACACGATCACCGACGTCGCCACGCCCGCAGCGGTCATGAACGGGACACCTGCGACCCCGAGGCCAAGGATGGCGATAACCACGGTGCCGCCGGCGAAGATCACTGCCTGACCCGACGTCGCCACGGCTCGGCCAGCAGATTCGGCGACCGACAGGCCCCGAGCCAGGAACTCTCGATGGCGAGTGACCAGGAAGAGCGCGTAATCGATGCCGACGCCGAGGCCGATCATCGTGGCCAGCTGAGGGGCCCAGCTGGGGATCATGATCAGGTGACTGATGAGCGGCATGGCACTGACGCCGATTGCGAGGCCGAACAGGGCCATACCAATGGGCAGGCCCATGGCGATCAATGAACCGAAGGCAACCAGCAAGATGATGATGGCCGCGCCCAAGCCGATGAGCTCAGCCGCGCTGCTGGCTGGCTCTTCGAACGCGAAGAACAACTCGCCGCCGGCCTCGACCTGCAAACCCGACTGATCGCGAGCTTGCGTGACCGCTGCGTGCAGGCGTTCCAGGTCGGTGGCGTCGATCTCCTCGAGCAACGGGTACTGCAGCGAAAGCAGTGCTATCTGACCATCTGGGGACAAGGACTCGGCGATCGTGATCACGTTCGGCAGTTCGGTGAGCGTCTGCACGACATCGTCCAGTGCGGCTCGCTCGGTGCTACCGGCGAGCGTCGTATTGGCTTCGGAGGCAACAACGACGCGAGCAGTTACGCCGGCTCGTTCCGATTGCGCACTCGTCAACAGCTCGGTGGCGAGTTGGGAGTCGACACCGGGGACATCGAACGAGTCTTCCATGTCGCGACCGAATCCAGCAGATGATGCGACGATGACCACCGCAACGAACGCCCATATCGCAATCACACGCAACGGGTGTTGGGCGCTTCCACGCCCCAATCGATAGAGAAAAGCAGTCACTTCGGGTCCTTTCAGCCCTGCGGCACCTATGGGCCGAGCGCTCCGGGCGAGCGCAGAGTCCAATCGTGAACGAACCAGCACGGGGGAACATCAGCGGTTCGGTCGTACCAAGCTCGTACTTTCGGCCGATCCGCCACACCCGCGGATCTGCGTACGATGCGTGGGTGCCCTTGCCAGCGCCAATTCAGAACTATGTCGCCGAGCCAAGGGTGCCTGGCGCTCCGTCCAGGGTGTGGCGTGACTGGGCGCTGCTCGGCGTGGTCTCGATCACGGCCGTTACCGAAGTGCTGTTCCGCAACGATGACGAATGGCTCAATGTGTCATCGGGTTGGCATTGGGCATCGCTGGTGACGTTCTTTGTGGCGGCGGTCCCCACGATCCTGTTTCGCCGCACCCGTCCGTTGTTGGTCGCTGCGCTGGGCTTCGGCGTCTCGATCACTTTCGGTGTCGTCGTTGCCATGCTCGAGGGCGAGTTCGGAGGGTTGTGGAGCACGGCGATCATCTTGATCAGCCTGTACACCATCTTCCGATGGGGCTCTGGTCGCGACGGCGTGCGGGGTCTGGCCTTGGCGGTCGTCGCCGGCATCGCCGGCAATCTGTCGGACCCGTCGACCGGTCTGAGCGACTGGATCGGTGGGTTCATCGTGTTGAGCATCCCCATCGGTATCGGCCTGATCGTGCGCTATCAGAGCAACGCAAACGAGCTGGCGGTCTCCGATGCCAAGTCGCTCGAACGAGCGGAGTTGGCCCGAGAACTCCACGACACCGTTGCGCACCACGTGTCGGGTATTGCGATACAGGCGCAGGCCGGCCGGGCCATGGCCGCTACCGATCCGGAACGGGCGCTCGGCGTGTTGGCAGTCATCGAGGAAGCGGCCTCGCAGACACTGCTCGAGATGCGGTCCATGGTCGGCACGTTGCGGCACGATGCCGACGCCGCAATGGCACCACAGCACGTGCTGGGCGACCTGCATCGGCTCGCCGACGAGGTCGTGGGCGATCTTCGAGTGACTGTTTCGATCCACGACTCGGTCGGGTCAGCTGGTGCTGCGACACAGTCTGCGATCTATCGCATTGCACGCGAGTCCATGACGAATGTCGTGCGCCATGCTCGAGGTGCCAGTGAGATCGCGATCGATGTGACGGGTTGCGCCGAGCGCATCACCGTGACGGTTGTCGACGACGGTGTAGCCACACAATCCAACGGTGCAGGCTACGGACTGCTCGGTATGGCCGAGCGGGCGAAGATGCTGGGCGGCTCGTTTCATGCCGGGCCGGGTCCTGCGACCGGCTGGCAGGTCGTGGCATCCTTCCCCCGAATCGGAGCTACATGAAGAACGTGCGAGTGGTGGTCGCCGACGACCAGGAGATCGTTCGAACCGGATTATCGATGATTCTCGATGCACAACCCGGCATAGAAGTCGTTGCCCAGGTCGACAACGGGCGAGATGCGGTTGAGCAAGCCAGGCGGCTGAGGCCCGACGTGTGTCTGTTCGACATACGCATGCCGCAGATGAACGGCATCGAGGCGACCCGCGAATTGGCTGGTCCCGATGTGAGCGATCCAATGGCCGTGGTCGTGATCACGACGTTCGATCTGGACGAGTATGTGCACGGTGCCTTGCGGGCCGGCGCCCGAGGATTTCTGCTCAAGGATGCGGGAGCGGAATTGTTGGTGCAGGCCATCTGCGCTGCTGCCGAGGGCGATGCGCTCATCGCCCCGAGCGTGACAGTTCGCCTGTTGGAGGCGTTTGCCTCGACCACCTCGGTCGAGCCTGTGCAGCCCATCGACTCATTGACCGAACGTGAAGAAGAGGTGCTGTTGACCGTCGCCCGTGGCCTCACCAATGCCGAGATCGCCGATGAGTTGTACGTCAGCCTGAGCACCATCAAGACCCATCTGGCGAGCCTGATGTCGAAACTCGAGGCACGCAATCGGGTCGAGATCGCCATGTGGGCTTATGAAACCGGGCGGGTTCAGCGGGCTCCCTAGCGCGGCGGGGTGTGTGGGTCGGGGCGTGCCGACGCAAATGTGTGATCACGCTCGTGTGTCAAGCTGGGGTCGTGACCGAGTTTCCACGCCCACTGACCGAGGTGGCGGGTCCGTTCTCCGCCGCGAAGATTCACGGCGCTGCCGAGGGCATGGGAGCCTATGGCGACGCCACCCGAGCTTTGGTGGCCAAAGGCATTTTGCCACCCGATCTGATCACCGGAATGACGCTGGCGCTGTTGGCCAAACAACCTCGCAAGCCACGGCCCGACGGTGTGAAGAAGGCCAGCGGCGTGGCCGGTCGCGTCTGGGTGCGCGAGCAGTTCACGATTCATCGACCGATCCCTCACAACGATGCCTGGACGGTGCGGGGCGAGAGTACGGGCACGTATGTCAAGAGGGGCCGCTCGTACTCCACGACCGCGTCACGGTCGCACACCAGCACGGGCCAGCACTTCGCCACCAACCTGACAACCGGACTGTTCACCTACAGACCCGATCCCGATCTCGAGGACTCGGTCCATGGCCTGCCACTCGAAGACACGCCATCGCCCCTGCCCGACTGGTCGGCGGCGACGAGTAACCCGCACGGTGACGCACTTCGAGCTGTCGCAGCGGGCGCTGTGCTCGGCGGCCAACCTGTCCTGGTGTCGCGGGCGATGATGACGGCGCGCGACACCGACAACCCCGACAACCCCATTCACTCGGACCCCGAGCAGGCCAAGAAGGCGGGACTGGCCAAGCCGATCGCCGGCGGGTCTCACGTGCTCGCGTTTCCGCTCGAAGCAGTGATGGCTGCGTTCGGCGGCCAGGTGCTGCTGCATGGCGCGCACTTCGACATCCGGTGGAAGGCCCCCACAGAGAACGACGTAACCATCGTGCCAACCGCAACCGTGACGACAGCCGCTGCTGACCGTGTGGTGCTCGACCTGAAAGTGGACCTCGACGCCGGACCGACCGCCATGGTGGGCACGCTCACCATCCCCATCGCATGACTACCGCGCTCACGGGTGTCCGGGTACTCGATCTGAGCGATCGCTCGGCGGCGTTGGCCGGGCGCGTGCTGGCTGACCTGGGCGCTGATGTGATCATGGTCGAGCCACCCGCGGGCAACTCGATACGACACCTCGCACCTCGATTCGAGGGCGTCGACCCGACCGAAGGCGCATTCGCCCACCAGTACTTCTCGGCCAACAAGCGATCGGTCGTGCTGGACGTCGCATCTGACCAGGCGAAGTTCCTGGCGCTGGTGGCACGCGCCGACGTGGTCATCGACACCGAGCGACCGGAACATCTGGCCGAGATCGGACTTGGCCACGACACTCTGCGATCCGTGAACCGTGGCCTGATCCAGTGTTCGGTCACACCGTTCGGCCTGCACGGTGAGTGGCGAGATCGCCTGGCCACCGACATCGTCGCCGGCGCCGCCGGAGGTTTGGTATGGCTGTCGGGCGAACCCCGAGGCACGCCGGTACAGGGTGGTGCCGACGTGGCGTATGCCATGGCGGGCTTGATCGCCGCGTCGGCGATCTCGATCGCTCTTCACCATCGACAGGGAGGGGCAGGTGGCGCCCATATAGACATCTCGCTGCAGGAAGCCGCTGCGTCGGCCGCGATGCAGACGGCCACACCCAGCAAATGGACCTGGTTCAATCACATCCCTCGTCGCCCGGGTTTGTCGGCCGCGCTCGAGTGTGCCGACGGCGGCTATGTCGGCCACATGATCCGCCCCGACCGATTTGCCAAATTTCTGGCCTGGGCCGACCGTGAAGACATCGATCATGGCATGACGCCCGACGACTGGAAGCTCAGCCGACTCGATGCTCCCCGCAAAGGCAACCCAGTGGCAGCCGCCACGTTGGCCTTGGCCGCGAAGCTGACGCGAGACGAGTTCTTCGCCGGCGCGCTCGAGGCCGACCTGATCTGCCTTCCGGTGCTGAGTTTCGAAGATCACGAGCAGATCGATCACTACCAGATCAATGAGCAGTTTCTGACCGTGCCGCATCGCGGAATCGACCGTGAGCTCGGCTTCGTGCGCTCGCCGGTCGACGGCATGGCCGAAGACGTCGTGCTGCGGGCTGCGCCGATGTTGGGTGCCGACCAACCACTACTCGAAGAGCTGGCGTCGGAACCTGTCTTGGTCGATGATCCGGGTGCGGCCTCCTCGCCGGATCCGGCGCAGGCGCTGAAGGGTTTGCGGATTGTGGACTTCGGGTGGGTGCTGGCTGCGCCTATCGGCACCCGCTTGCTCGCCAGCTTCGGCGCCGAAGTCATCCGCATCGAGTCGACGAAGAAACCCGACTCGATGCGCAGCCAGATCGGCCCCGATGGCGTACCAGATCCTGACTTGGGCGGGCTGTTCAATGTTGTCAACGCGGGCAAGAAGTCGCTCGCTGTCGATCTGACGACCGAGCACGGCATGGCGCTGGTGAAAGAGCTGATTGCCACCGCCGATGTGGTCGTGAACAACTTCCGACCCGGTGCCATGGAACGCATGGGATTCGGTTTCGACGTGCTTCGAAACCTGAAGCCAGACATCGTGTCGCTGAACTTGCCCGGCGCTCATCGACACGGCCCGTGGGCGGTCCGACCAAGTATGGGCAATATCTTGATGGCCGCCTCGGGCTTCAACATGCTGACCGGGTTCGAGGGTGAGCGGCCCCGAGGCATCGGTATCGCATACCCCGATTTCACCGGTCCCCATCTACTGACATCAACGATTTTGGCGGCGCTTCGACAGCGAGCATCGACCGGCGATGGCCAAGAAATCCATCTCACGCAGCTGACGGGCATGGTGTCGTTGCTGGGAGCCGAATGGATGCAGTTCAAGGCCACCGGCGTGCAGCCGCCCCGGCGAGCCAATCGCGATCCGAACCTGTGCCCCCACGGCGTGTTCCCCGCGGTCGGCTCCGAACACAGCGACGACGAATGGGTCGCGCTGGCCGTCGACGGCCAGGACCAGTGGTCTGCCTTCTGTGCGACCATGCGGCGCCCGGATCTGATCGAGGACGCCCGGTTCGCTACCCACACGGATCGCAAACACAACGAGGACGCACTCGACGAGATCATCAGCGCGTGGACAAGCATGCTCGACAAATGGCATACGGCTGATTCGCTGCAAGCCGTCGGTGTAGCGGCTGCACCCGTGGAACATCTGGCTGAAACCTTCGAGCGCGACCCGCAGCTGCGGGATCACTATCAGACGGTGCAACAACCATCGCGTCCCGACATCGACATACCCGTCAATCGCGAGGCAGCACAGTGGGTGGGCCACGATTTGCTGCTCACTCGGGCGCCGGCGGTGGGCGAGCACAATCAGCACATCGTGTGTGATGTGCTGGGTCACGATGACGAGCACTTCGTGCAGCTCGTCATCAGCGACGTGCTGACCTAGAACGCCGGTGGTGACGATGGGTGACTCAACAGCAGATCTGCGTTCGTACTACGAGGAAGAAGCTCGCCGCGGTTTGCGCTCTGAGCTCGTCGGGCAGCGGCTTGTCGAACGAAACGATTTCATTGCGTTACTACGCGCCGAATCCCGCACATCGATCATCGACTTCGGGGCAGGACCGGGCCACGACATCGGCGGATTCGCGCATGCGGGCATCGCTGGTATCGGACTCGATCTGGCTCATGGCAACGGCGTACTGGCGGCAGGCAACGGACTGGTCGTTCTGCAGAGCTCCATTGCCGCGCCTCCGCTTCGGCCTGGCTCCTTCGCAGCTGGCTGGTGCATGAGCACCCTCATGCATGTTCCCGAAGCCGACGTTCCTGCGACGCTCGTCGCCATGGCCGCGGTACTCGCGGCGGGCGCGCCATTGGTGGTTGGCCAGTGGGGAGGTTCGCTGGGCGACCTCACGAGCCACGACGGGATCGAGGGCGAGCAGCGACTGTTCAGCTTGCGCAGTTTCGAGCGCAACTGCGCCCTGCTCGCCCAGATCGGCGAGCTGGAGAGGTCCGAGATCTGGCCGACCGGACCCGATGGTTGGGAGTACCACCTCTGTCAGGTGCGCGCCCAACCTGCGTAAGTGACCCGCCCACTTACGCAGGTTTGGGTGTGTCAACCTGCGTAAGTGACCCGCCGATGTACGCAGGTTTGGGTGTGTCAACCTGCGTAAGTGACCCGCCCACTTACGCAGGTTGGTTCAGGCAGACAGGCCGCCGTCGATGACGAGTTCGGTGCCGGTCATGTAACGGGAATCGTCGCTGGCCAGGAACAGTACGCCGTTGGCGATGTCGTTGGGTGTGCCGAGCACGCCGCTGGGTACTGCCAAAGCAGCTATGGCTTCGGGATCCATGTGATGTGAGTCACCATCGGGTTGTAGCTCGGGATTGATCTTGGTCCAGATCGGGGTGTCGATGATTCCCGGGTGCACCGAGTTGAGGCGGATCGGCCAGCGGTTCTGCGCACACTCGAGCGCGACGCCTTTTGTGAACAGGCGTACGCCGCCCTTGGTGGCGTTGTAGGCCGCCAGACTGGCCGCACCTTTGAGACCCGCCACCGACGACATGTTGATGATCGATCCGCTTCCAGATTCGTTCATTGCCGGGATGCAGTGCTTGACACCCAGAAAAACTCCGTCGAGGTTGATCGCTTGCTGACGCTGCCAATCGTCGAGGGTCATGGTCACGATGCTGCCGCCGATACCGATACCGGCGTTGTTCACGAGCACGTTCACGCCACCCATATCGGCGACGGTGGCTGCCACGACGGCTTCCCATTCGGCTTCGCTGGTCACGTCGTGGTGCATGAACTGGGCGACACCGCCCTTGTCGCGGATATCGGCGGCGGTAGCTTCACCGGCGGTGTCATCGATGTCGGTCACCATGACCGAAGCACCTTCTTCGGCAAGCCGTAGGGCACAGCTTCGACCGATGCCAGAGGCGCCTCCGGTCACGATGGCGACTTTGCCGGCGATCCGCCCTGCACGTGCTTCGGCTGTCATCTGATCTCCTACGTTCGGTGGTAGGGCGAGTATGTCAGATGCTCCTTGCCACCCAAACTCGAGCGGAATTCTGCGTCTGCAGGATCCTTGGCCTGAACGAGCGGAGATGGGCTAACGAGTGGCGCAGGTACTTGCGGCGGGGCGGCATTGGATCACACAACACTTCGCTGTGCCACAGCCCGCCGTTCTCGAAATTCGTGCACGTGGCCGGTCGATGCACCTCCACGACACCACGATGTGGCCGGGTTAGGCTCCGTGGCAGCCGCCAGCCGAAGCGGTTGGTCAACCGATGTGGAGTGTCAACCATGACCGTGGTCTCGAACCAATCGGACATACCGGATCGGCGCGTGCGATCCGCGATCAGCGTGTTCGACATGCTCAAGATAGGCATCGGTCCGTCGAGTTCTCACACGCTTGGTCCGTGGCGGGCGGCTCTTCGATTTCTCGACGAGTTACAGGCGGCCGTTCCGCTCGAGCAGGTCGAATCGGTATCGGTCGACCTGTTCGGCTCACTGGCCAAGACCGGCCGAGGCCACGGCACCGGCATCGCCATCATGATGGGACTCCGCGGCGAAGACCCCGAGACGTGCGAAGTGGACCTGGTGACGCGACTGGGCGACGAGGTCCTGGCGTCGGGTCAACTCGAGCTGATTGGTCGTCGCGCAGTGCCGTTCGTGCGAGAGCGCGACGTTCGCTTCAACACCGACCACTCGCTGGACTTCCACCCCAACGGCATGGGCCTTACCGCAGTACTCGCGACCGGCGAAGAATTCGTTCGCCGTTACTACTCGGTCGGGGGCGGATTCATCGTCGGTGAAGACACGTCGGCCGTCGACGATGCGCCGGTTGATCTGCCGTGTCCGATCGAACGAGCCAGCGATCTACTCCGTTGGACCGAGGTTCTCGATTGCTCGATCGCCGACGTCGTGCGTCGTAACGAGCGGGTTTGGCGAACCGACGAAGAGATCGACGCCGGATTGCTGCAGATCTGGGACACCATGATCCAGTGCATGTACCGCGGCTGTTGCACCAACGGCGTGCTTCCTGGGGGACTCGACGTGACCCGGCGCGCTGCGGCCATGCACGATGCTTTGATGGGACCGGCGAGCGGCTTCGAAACGGCCGAAGAGTGGTTCCGATCGGTATGCGAGGCGCGCCCCCATTTCGACCACACCGTTCAGTGGGTGAGCTGCTTTGCGTTGGCGGTCAATGAAGAAAATGCGGCATTCGGTCGGGTCGTGACCGCACCGACAAACGGCGCGGCAGGGGTGCTCCCTGCAGTGCTCGCCCATTTCATGGCTACCGGCGATGGCACGAAAGAAAGCGCGATTCGGTTCCTGATGGTTGCGGCCGAGGTGGGTGCGATCTTCAAGAAGCGCTCCACGATCTCGGCTGCCATGGGCGGTTGCCAAGCCGAGATCGGCGTGTCATCGTCGATGGCGGCCGCAGCTCTGGTCGAGGGACGTGGCGGCTCACCGGCACAGGCACTGATGGCAGCCGAGATCGCCATGGAGCATCACCTCGGCCTGACCTGTGATCCAATCGGCGGACTGGTGCAAATCCCTTGCATCGAACGAAATGCCATGGGTGCAATGAAGGCGATCACGGCGGCCCACATGGCACTCGCCGGTGCGCCTGGCTTGGCCCGAGTCAGTCTCGACGATGTGATCGACACCATGTGGCAGACCGCCCAGGACATGAGCAGCAAGTACAAGGAGACGTCCGAAGGCGGCCTCGCGATTCGTATCCCGGTGCGCATTATCGAGTGCTGAATCGCTCTGGTACGTTCCCGACATGGGACATGTACATGCCAATCACGACGTCATAGCTGCCATGAGAGACAGCGATCCCGACGAACCCGTTGTGATGCTGAATCTGCTGAAATACCGAGAGACCGCCGAGTCCGGATACGGCGTCGATGGTCTGACCGGCCGCCAGGCCTACACCAAATACGGCGAGGCCTTCGCCGAGCTCGAACCACGATTCGGCGGATCCGTCACGTGGATGGGGCGAGCGAAACACACGGTGATCGGCGGCGACGAAGACTGGGACATCGTCATCTTGGTCAGCTACCCCACTCGACGCCAGTTCATCGACATGCTCAGCGACCCCGACTACAAAGCCATCGCCCCCATGCGGGCCGCCGCGCTCGAAGACTCACGCATCATCGAAAGCACCCAACTCGTCCCGCGACGGGAATAGCACCGCTGGGTGTTGCACCGTTCGGTGTTTCTTCGCTCCGCTTGGGCCGACGTTCGTCGGATAGGGTTTTTCGTCGTTTTGGTCGTCTCCTCCGTCGGCTCCTCCCGCTCGGTGTTTCTTCGCTCCGCTTGGGCCGACGTTCGTCGGATAGGGTTTTTCGTCGTTTTGGTCGTCTCCTCCCGCTTGTCCCTCGCTCTTTCGTTTGCTTTTTCCTTGAGCGCCGGTGTGCGCCATCGGCTTCGTGGGTCGCCTGCCTCGTTCAGGGCGCGATTCGGTGTTGTTGGGCTGGTGCTAGTTGAATGAGGGGATGAGCAACAACAGCACATCTGACATTCCCACCTCTTCTCGGGAGCTGCTTTCGATGGTGACCAACGATGGCGCCGTGACCCTTGGCCTTCACGAAAACGAGTTGGGTGAACTAGGCGATGACAAGGTGTTGATCCGGATCGAAGCTGCTCCCATAAACCCATCGGACCTCGGCATGCTGTTTGCTGGCGGTGACGTGTCCAAGGCCACGGCGGTCCCGGGGGACCAGACCGCAGTGGCGGTGCCACTGTCGGCTGGTGTGCTCGCCGCATCGGCTGGTCGGATCGGAAAGCACATGCCAACGGGCAACGAGGGTGGCGGCACGGTAATTGCTGCTGGCTCTTCAGCCAACGCACAAGCGCTACTCGGCAAGGTGGTCGGCTTCCTGTCCGGTAACGCCTATGCCGAGTATCGAGTGCTGCATTTCTCACAATGTCTGGCCATGTCCGACGGAACGGACCCCGCCGACGCAGCCGCAGCGTTCGTGAATCCGTTGACCGCTCTTGGCATGGTCGAGACCATGAAAGCCGAGGGCCACACTGCGCTGATCCACACCGTGGGTGCATCGAACCTGGGACTCATGCTGAACCGGATCTGTATCGACGACGGCGTCGGTCTCGTCAACATCGTGCGCAAGCCAGAGCACGTCGCACTGCTCAAGGGTCTCGGTGCCGAGCACATTTGTGATTCGAGCTCAGCCGATTTCACCCAGCAGCTCACTGATTCTCTGCGAGCGACCGGGGCAACGATTGCCTTCGACGCAATCGGCGGTGGGGAACTGGCTGGCACCCTGCTGTCGGCCATGGAGCGCGTCGCGTCCGAAGCCAACGAGTTCAGCCGCTACGGATCCGACACACACAAGCAGGTCTATATCTACGGCGGCCTCGACCGCGGGCCTACGACACTCAAGCGCAACTTCGGCATGTCATGGTCACTCGGCGGCTGGCTGCTGACTCCGTTCCTGGCCAAGATCGGCCAAGAAGGCGCCGACCGACTGCGTCAACGTGTGGCCGATGAAATCACCACCACGTTCGCCAGCAACTACGGCATGCGCCTGTCACTCCGAGATGTCGTCGATCCCGAAATGGTCAAGCGCTACGGCCTGATGGCTACTGGCGACAAGGCACTGGTCACACCGCAGGCCTCTGCATAGATGCCCGTAGGGGCCCCGTCCCCATTGTTGGTCGCCTGACATCCGCACTACGCGATCGATGAAGCTCGCCTTGCCGTTGCCGGCCCTGTTGACGATCGCTGCCTTCACCAACTGCAGCTCAGAGGCACAGCTGGCAGACCCTCAGCCGGAACCTATACAACCATCGACGGCCGACGCCGCGTCGCTGCGAGATCAGATCGTGGTGGTGCCCCAAGAGGGCTTCCTGTTCGCCGGCAGCGTGGCCGACAACATCCGTCTGGCCAAACCAAGTGCGTCCGACGCCGACATTTGCACATCACTGGATCGCATCGGCGTGCTCGATGTATTCGAACGCTTGCCCCAGGGGCTCGACACCGAGGTGCAAGAACGCGGTAGCAGGCTGTCGGCGGGCGAAAAGCAGTTGGTCTCGCTGGCTCGGGCTGCACTGGTCGATCCCAAGATCCTCATCCTCGACGAAGCCACATCGAGTGTCGATCCCGGTACCGAGGCAATCGTCGAGGTCGCCATGGAGTCCCTCATGGAAGGACGCACGGTGATTGCGATCGCTCACCGATTGTCGACTTCTGAACGGTGCGATCGCGTCGGGGTCATAGTCGACGGACGCCTGGTCGAGCTCGGGCCCCACCACGACCTGGTGGCCGCCGGTGGTCACTATGCCGAGTTGTTCGAAGCCTGGACCAGCGGACTGGCCGCCTGAATTCGATTCAGCCAGCCAAGACGGCGGTGCGGATCACGGGTAGCCTGCAACCATGAGCACGGACGCACTCGACACCCCGCTGGCACGACTCGAACAAACTGCGACAAGCGGCCCGATCACGCATCTGCCTGTCTGGTCGGCCATCACCGCCGCCGACGTCGAGCCGGGCGTGACCGAGTTGGTCAACACTGCAACCGCCGAGTTCGAGGAGCTCGAAGCCGACTTGACGCCAACGTGGGAAGGCGTCATGGAGCCGCTCGAACACATCGGCCATCGGGTCGAAGCGGTTATCGGCACCGTCACGCATCTGACCAGCGTGAAGTACAGCGACGAGATGCAAGAGGCCTACGACCGCGTGCGCCCGGCAATCGTTGCCATGTCGAACACCATGAGCCAGAGCCGAGCGGTCTACGACGCCATGGTGGCGCTGCGTGACAGCGATGAGGGTCAGACTCTGTCGGTTGCTCGAACCCGTATTCTCGACGAATCGATCCGAGGCATGGAGCGCTCTGGTGTGGCTCTCGCCGGTGAACAACAGGATCGGTACAAGTCGATCAAGGATCGCTTGGCTGAGCTCAGTAACACATTCAGCACCAACCTGATCAAGGAAGAGCGCGAGTCGCGGGTCAAGGTGACCGACGAGAGTCGACTCGACGGCGTGCCGGCTGCCGTGATCGAGATTGCCAAGAATCAGGCGATCGAAGACGGCGCCGACGATGCGTGGCATTTTCAGGTCAACGGTGTGAGCTATCTCGGCATCAGCCAGAACGCCACCAATCGCTCGCTGCGTGAAGAGATGCTGCGCGCGTTTCGCACCCGAGGTCTGCAACCGGGCCTCGACAATCGGCCGATTCTCCAAGAGATTCTCGAACTACGCCAAGAACAAGCCCAACTGGTTGGCTTCGACAACTATGCCGAGCTGAGCCTCGACGCCAAGATGGCGCCTTCGGTGGCTGCGGTATGGGCGCTGCTCGATCAGCTCGAGCAGGCCGCTCGCCCGTTCGCCGAGATCGAACTCGAATCGCTGTCGGCCTTCATGGCCGAGCAGGGTGCCGAGGGCGCAGATGATCTTGCACCATGGGATGTCGTGTTCTGGGCCGAGCGCCAGCAAGAAGCGCTGTATGGCTACGACGCCGAAGAGCTGCGCGACTACTTCCAGCTGCCCAAGGTTCTCGGCGGCCTATTCGATCTGGTGACCAAGCTGTACGGCGTCGAGATAACCGAATCGACCGATGCCGGCGTGCCCGTCTGGGATCCGTCGGTGCAGTTCTTCGAAGTGCGCCGCGATGGCGACGTGATCGCTGGGTTCTATGTCGATCCGTACAGCCGCCCGGGCGAGAAGCGCGGCGGCGCATGGATGAACACGGTCGTGGGCCGCGATCGTTTGCTGGCGGTTGGCGATGCCGAGACGTCCCTGCCGGTTGCGCTGTTCGTCATGAACGCTCGCCCGCCGGCCGACGGACGCCCCGGTCTCATGTCGCTCGACGAAGTGCGCACGCTCTTCCACGAGTTCGGCCACGCCACCCAGCACATGTTCACCGAAATCGACGAGGGCGGCGCCTCGGGGATGAACCTGGTCGAATGGGATTCCGTCGAGCTTGCCAGTCAGTTCAATGAGTACTGGATGGAACACAAGCCGTTCCTGCGGGCACTGACCGCCCATGTCGACTCCGGCGAACCGCTCGACGACGACACTCTCGACCGCATCATCGACAGCCGCAACTTCATGGTCGCCAACGCCACCTTGCGCCAGCTGCACTTCGCCAAGTCCGACATGGCACTGCACGAACGATTTGGCATCGACCCGTCGATCACCGATCCGCAGGCGCTCGACATCGAACTCGGTGACCAGATCTTGGTCACACCCCGGCTTGAAGGCGCAAGCATGTTGCCCGCGTTCGGCCACCTCTTCGCCGGCGGCTACGCCGCCGGCTATTACTCCTACAAGTGGGCCGAGGTCCTGGCCGCCGACGCATTCGCTGCGTTCCGTGAAGCCGGCCTGGACAACGAGGCCGAGTTGGCCGAAGTCGCCAGCCGCTTCCGCGAAACGGTCCTGGGTCTGGGCGGCAGTCGCCCGGCCGAAGAGGTCTACCGCATGTTCCGCGGCCGAGATGCCACCCCCGACGCACTACTCGCCGACCAGGGACTCGTCGCAACCTAGTGGGGTTCGACGGGTAGCCCCGTCAGGCAGTAACTTCCTTGCAGACTCGGGGGAGTGACATGACTGGACCGCTCGACGGTTACACCGTTATCGATATCTCGGCTGTGGTGTCGGGGCCCATGTGTGCCCAGGTGCTGGGTGATCAGGGCGCGGACGTGATCAAGATCGAGCCGATGGGAATCGGTGACATCACCCGCATGGGCGGCTACCGGGTCGACGACGTGTCGGCCATGTTCCTGTCGTGCAATCGCGGCAAGAAGAGTGTGGCTCTCGACCTGAGCCAAGACGCCGGCATCGAGGCCGTCAAACGCTTGGCGGCGACCGCCGACGTCTTCGTGCAGAATTTTCGGCCGGGCGCAACCGACCGCATGGGCATCGGCCCCGAGGCGCTGCATGCCATCAACCCCGACCTGATCTATGTGTCGATCTCGGGCTTCGGTCCGACCGGCCCCTACAGCCAGTGGCGGGTGTATGACCCGATCATCCAGGCAATTTCTGGGGTGCCGTCGGTGCAGCGCAGCCTGGACATTCCCATTCCCGATCTGGTGCGCACCATCATCGGCGACAAGTCCACCGCACTGACTGCATCACAAGCGGTGACCGGTGCGCTGTTGGCTCGTGAACGAGGCCGAGCGCGTGGCCAGCATCTCGAGATCCCCATGCTCGACTCGCTGTTGTACTTTTTGTGGCCCGACAACTTCATGGGCGAGACCTTCACCGGCGAGGTGACCCCCGGCCCGCTGCTGCATGACATCTACCGGTTGCAACAGACCGCCGATGGAAATCTGGTCTACTTCGCCGTATCCGACAGCGAATGGGAAGGTTTGTGCAACGCTCTTGGCCACCCCGAGTGGTGGGAAGACGAACGCTTCAACACGACGACGGAGCGAATGAAGCCCGAGAACTTCGAGACGATCGGCGGGCTGGTGAACAACGCCTTCGTGCAGGCGAACACCGCCGAGATCCTGGCGCGGTTGCACGAGTTCGAGGTGCCAGCTGCACCGGTGAACGAATTGGGCGACGTGTTCGACGATCCCCAGGTGGTGCACAACCAGTCGATCGAATACTGGGACCATCCGGTGGTCGGACCAACCCGTTCTGCCCGTCAGCCCGTGCGTTTCTCCAACACCCAGCCCGACGACAACTTCAGCGCCGACGGTCTCGGCCAATCAACACGCGAAGTGCTCGGCGCTGTTGGCTACACCGATGCCGAACTCGACGCGCTCACCGAAGCCGGCGTGACCATCTGAGATAACGAATCGGTGCCGGGCACTCGCCAAGCACTCATCGGAGCGATGACGCACGACCGGTGACTCGTTCGACGGTGTCGCCCCTCGACGCTCATAATGTCTATGACGCTGTGATTTCGAGCCGCTCATAGCCGGCAGCGGAGCGCGCCTCGTCGAGTGCGGACGAAACCCGCACGATCTGAGCGGGGCCGAGCGATCGCGTAAGTGCCGTACTGCTCGGCTTTGAGGTCATGACGGGTTGAGCAGTATGGGTGGGCCAACGCTCGGGGCAGCAGTCCCGATTGGCCATTCTCGACATGTGGTTCCGTTCGCCGCAGTTGGCCTCGAGCGGTGCCGCCAATCAGGTCGACGCACGGATCTCGTGGTGCGTCGGCCTGGCGAAGTCACGCAGCAAATGATCGATGTGCTGGTGGTCAAGATCCGCGGTACGACGGTGACAGTTGAGCAGCCGGACGGCAGCACAGCCGGCATCGACATTTCCACTCTTGTTGACGCTGATTGTGAGCAGGGCCGTCGTCGATTCGGTCGTCGCTTAGGCTATGTCGTCGATGCTGTCGGAACATTCTTTCGGTAGCTGCGAACGACCTTAGGATTCGCCGCGCCGTTCCGGATGATGTTGCGCTGGTGAATGGCGCCGAGATGTGAGCCGTTCGCGAGCGGGCCTCCGCGAATTCGACCACAGTGTTATTAAGCGGAGACCGGGCCCGCCGCCTTCTCGAGCTTGTTTCTATGCCAATTCTTCGAATCGCACGCCCTTCCGACACGTCCGCTCAATTTCGATCTTCAGGTCCTCTCTCACGAAGACGGCCGTCCTCATCTTCGCGAGTCGAAAAATTTTCCTGTCACCAAGTCTCCGTTCATCGATGACGAGTGTTTCCGCTGACAGAATCTTGTCCTGATCTTCAGGGAAGATGTCTGCCGGAAGTCTGTGCAACTCTGAACGAGTTTCGTCGACTGCATCTTCGCAGTTGAGAACGTTCAAGAAGAAGTACTCGGGAACGATGCTCCGGTTCGACACGTCGACGTCGAGCGTTTGAAACTCGCTCGCGTCGACGGTCTCCCTGAGCGTCGCAACAAAGTCCAACGACACGATTGGAGAGACCGGCCCTCCAACCAGGATGTCGGGAAACTCGCCAGCGAGGTTGACCACCTTCATGGTGATCGCTTCTGAGGCCAAAGGGACCCCGCGGTCGAACATCGCGTGAAGGTGTTCCGAAACGACCAGTTCGTCGACGAACGAGTACTTCTTTCCCTCTGTGTTCCAATCGAGTTTGAAATACTTCATGCGTCGACCTCACGGTTGGATTTGGGACAGAACAGGGCCCTTGAAGACGGTAACGCTTGGCAGGTCACGGAGTACGTCGCAGTGATGAGCGGCGCTCCGACGTGATCCTTCGAAGTGGGACTTGGGGTACTCGAGTCGGCCTCCGATCCGAACTGAGGATCGCGCTAGCGCAGCTCATTACACTCTGGCGAACACGGCCGTGCGGGTTGTATTCATCACGATGAAATCGTTAGCCGCAGTCGTCGGTTCTGTCGGTGGTGACGTCGCGTTGGCTGGGTGAGTAACAACCATCTGCGGACCCGATGAGAACGTTCACGCCGCCGCCATCGCTCCTATCCGGCATCGTAGAGCGCATTAACGAGGTCACCTGTCGAGCGCACGTTCTTGAGCGCCTGCCCGAGCACTGACGTGCCGATCCCGCGCATGGAGATGCGCCCAACCTTCTCGGCGATATCGAGCGGTGGGCGCTAGCTCGAAGGCCGCCCACAGACTGCAGTTGTGCGATTGCGCAGCCTGGCAAGGCCGATGAGACGTAAGATCAGCGCTGTGCCGACAACGCCGAAACAGGGAGTGCTGACCCCGGTCCAGGCCGGATTGCTTTCTGCCAGGAGGTTCAGCGGATAGCAAGAGCTCTATCTGAGCGGGCGAGCTGAGCCGGGGCCCAGCGGCCCGTGAGCACAGCGAACAAGCGCGGCAACATCAGCCGGAGGCTTCTGGGCTTGCATCTATAACGAACCGGTGCCAGGCACGCGTTCGTTATGCGGCAGATCTTTTGCCAGTTGGACTTGCAGAAAGTAGTTTGCGGCGATGGCTTCTTACACGCTTTACGGCGCGCCCGTGTCCCTCTACACCGGCAAGGCCAGGTCGTATCTGCGACGCCAGGGCATCGACTTCGTCGAGGTGCTGCCCGGTAACGAGCGCTATCTCGAGCACATCGTGCCGATGGTTGGCCGGTGGATCATCCCGTGTGTCGAAGCACCCGATGGTTCGATCATCCAAGACGGTGCCGACATCATCGACCACTTCGAAAAGGGCGAAGGCCAGTCGCTGCGGGCATTCAACAGCTATCCGGAGTCGCCGGTGCTGTTGGCGATAGCTCACCTGTTCGAGTTGTTCGGCGGCGAGGGTCTGCTGCGCCCGGCAATGCACTACCGCTGGAACTTCGACGACCTCAATCTGGACTTCCTGCAGGCCGAGTTCGCCATGCTTATACCGCCCAAAGCCGACATGTCCGAAGCAGACGCCAAGGCAGCGTTTCTTCACAACAGTGGCCGTATGCGCAAGGCCGCGGTCGCCTTCGGGGCCAACGAGGAGACCGGTCCCACGATCGAGGCATCCTTCGAAGAATGGCTCGACCTGTTCAGCGCTCACCTGGCCGACCACCCGTATCTGTTGGGCGGGCAGCCAACCATTGGCGACTTCGGTTTGATCGCCGCCATGTGGGCTCATCTGTATCGGGACCCGGCGCCGGCACTACTCATCAAGCGGCGTGCGCCGCGGGTCGGACGTTGGGTCGAACGCATGACCACTCGTGAGCCATATCTGCACGAGTACGACGGCAACACCGATCTGATCGACGACAAGGACATCCCCGAGAGCTTGCTGGCGATGATGCGCTACGTCGGCCAGGAGTACCTGGGCGAGCTCGCGGCGCACGTCGACGCTGCGAACCAGTGGCTCGCGGCCAACCCCGACATCGAAGAAGGTACGAACGGGCTCGAGAACCCAGCCAGTCGTGGCCTGACTTCTGGTCGTGGCATGGCCGGTGGTGGTGTGGCCGAGTTCGAGTGGCGCGGTCATCAAATCACCACCGGTGTCATGCCGTATCGCTTCTGGCTCATGCAACGCCTGCACGACGACCTGGCGAGCGCTTCGCCCGAAGACCAGGAACGGACCCGGGCCGTCTTTCGCGACGGCGGGGCCGAGTCGATCCTGGACCTGCGCACCATGCGGCGCGTCGAACGGCATGGCCACCTCGAAGTATGGGGCCCACTCGAACAATGAAGCCGACGCAGGTGGTGAAGTCGCTCGTTTCCATGCTCGGCGCGCCCTTGAAGCTGCGACGCAATCCTTCAACGCCACCGGCGAGCCAGGAGCACTACGAGATTCCCGACTTGGCCGCGTCACCTGGGCAAGCAGAAGTCAAGGCAACCGATGTGCCGGTGGCAAAGACTCCTACAGGCCGCTGGAGACAGTGGCCGCCATTGGTGCTCGCCGGCTGCGCCGAACCGCTCGTTGCTTCTGCTCCGGACCTGCGCGGTGTGTGGTCGGCATACAAGGGTCCCATGAAGGGTCACATCGAACGGGTGGAGCAGGCGGGGAACCGCGTGGTGATCACTGCCGCCGGAGTGATTCACGACATGTTCGCCGACGGCACCCTTGCCAGCGGGGTGAACGACGAGGGCGTTGGTGGGGCGCCGGTGGCAGTCGCTGCCTGCTTCGAAGCTGGCCGGCTGAATTTGTACTTGAACGGCAAGCGGCTGGTGGTGACTCGCTATCTCGAAGGCGATGACATGGTGTGGCGATGGGGTCCCTACACCAGTCGCCTGCACCGCCTGACCGGCCCGCCGTCGTAACCCTACGAGACCGGGCGATCTGAGTCGTTGCGAGACGCGAGCCATGCCCGATGGAAGGCCTGCAGCTTCTCCGGGTTGCGCACGGCGTATGCGCCCGTGACCTGACCATCAACCCAGTTGGCCACCATCAACACATACGGCTCGTTGTCGGCCAGCAGATACATGGCCAGTTGGCCGTTGGCGCGTACGAGATGTACTTCATTGCCGGGCTCCGTTCGCTTGGCCAGATTGACGAAGAAACGGGCGACGCGATCGGCGCCAACGATCGGCGCACGAGCGGCGCGGTGATCGGGACCGCCGTCGGACATATGAATCACGTCCTCGGCCAAGAAGGTTTTGAGCGTTTCGAGATGACCGTTGAATGCGGCCCCGAGAAGGGCTTGAGTGAGAGCTTCCACGCGGTCGGGATCGGGGGCAAAGCGCGGCCGTCCCGCTTCCACATGGTCGCGTGCTCTCTTGGCAAGTTGACGTGTCGCCGACGGAGTTCGCTCGACGATCTCCGCGACTTCGTCGAGCGGGTAGGCGAACACGTCGTGCAAGATGAAGACAGCCCGCTCGAGCGGAGTGACACGTTCGAGCACGGCCAGGAATCCCAGAGACAGCGATTCGGCGAGCAGCAACGAATCGTCGGGTCCGGCGTCTGTCGCAGGTTCGTCGGCGATGGGTTCGGACAACCACGGTCCCACGTAGGACTCCCGGCGAGCCGTGGTGCTGCGCAGGCGATCGATGGCCAGTCGGCTGGTCACGGTGGTCAGCCACGCCGCCGGGTTCCTGATCGATGCGAAGTCGACGGCGTCGAAGCGCAACCAGGCGTTTTGCACCACGTCGTCGGCGTCGTCCGGGGTGCCGACGATGCGGTAGGCAATGGCGCGCAGTCGTGGGCGTTCCGCCTGGAAGACATCGACGCTCATCGTTGAAGTCGACTCATGCGACAACCGAGCGCGTTGGAAGTAAGGCCAGGGCAGCGTTGGCCGCGGTCTCGGCGCTGGCCATCGCTGCATCGGCCAGGTGGCCAACGGGTCCGACCCAATCACCGGCGACGAACACATTCGGATGCCCGGTATCGGTTACCACAGGCCGCCCCGGTAGACCCCCGAGGTGGGCGACGGGAAGCGCGGACACCGTCGTCATCTTGTGCAGGCGGCGAGACACAACGACATCATCGTCGCGCACCCCGGCATGCGAAGCGAACGCCCGCATCGCTGCGGCATCAGGATCGTCTCCCTCAGCCAGGTACTGAGCGACGGCAGCGTGGTGCTGTCCTTCGGGTGCAAGTGCGGCAACCGACGAGTGATTCGAAAAGTAGAACGGCACATCGCCGCCGATGACCAGGTCTTCGTCGGGTCGTTGGCTCAACCCAAGATCCAGGCCCGAGGTCACGGCTGGTGGTCCCACCTCGAACTGCTTCCCCAGGAGAGCCTCGGCCAGTTTGGGTCCGCCTGCAGCGATGATCACCACAGGTGCATCGGGCAGAGCGCTCACCTCCTGGCCGGTCACGATATGCACACTAGGCATTGCCGCAAGCTGATCCACGAGCGTTTGCCAGCCGCCGTTCAGGTAGAGGACACCGGGCCCCAACGCACTCTGAAGCTGCTCGATGGCAACATCGGCACTGAGCTGGTCGGGCTGGTTGGCATAGGTGCCGAGACGCACGAGCGCATGCAGCATCTGCGCCGCACGGTCGCCAGAAACAGACGATGCGATCCATTCGTCGACTGTCGTGCTGGCAAACTTCGCGGCGCTCAGTCGGGGGAGCAGCGCCAGCAGCTTCGCCACCTCGAGCTTGTCGCGTGCCTTCAATGCTCGGGTTCGCAACAGGCTGATCGGTCCAGCGGGCGCGATCTCGGCCCGCCCGTCGAAGATCAACTTGCCCTTGGTTGGGGGCCGCCCTCCGCCGAGCCGAATGCCGAGATTCGTGAGCACACGCTCCGCGTGGCCACCTCGGTAGAGGGCGTGTGCGCCCTGGTTGAAGATGAATCCTTCACGCTTCACACTGCGGGCATCGCCGCCGATGACGCCCCGTTTCTCGTGGACCACGACCGACGGGCCGGCTCGCGCCACCAAGGATGCCGCGGTCAGCCCGGCGAGGCCACCGCCGATGACCCTGACATCGGGATTCGAGGGGAGTGGTGCGCTGCTGTTCATGTCGCTCATACCTACTCGACGAACGAACGGCAAGAAATGTGACATGCCACTGGAGATTCATTGTCGGTACTGTGCAGTGATGAGTGATGATCTGGTGCTTCGGTCCGATGCAAACGGCGTGGCGACGCTGACGCTGAATCGGCCCGACAAGCTGAACGCTATGAACCCGGCGGCATTCGTCGAACTGCGCAGCCACATCGATGCGATCGCCGGCGATGATGCCGTGCGGGTGGTGGTGGTCAAGGGAGCCGGCAAGTCATTCTGCGCAGGAAATGATCTGGGTTCGATCGCCGCCGGCGAGAAGGCGCCCACTACGCACTTTCAGGCCGAGACCATCGATGCGCTCGAGGCACTACCGCAGGCCACGATCGCGCAGGTGCACGGCCACTGTTATACCGGAGCGCTCGAACTGATTCTGGGCTGCGACTTGATCATCTGTGCCGACGACGCGTCGATCGGTGACACGCACGGGCAATGGGGGCTCATTCCGGTGTGGGGCATGTCGGTCCGTCTTCCCGAACGTGTCGGCGTGTCCAGGGCGCGCGAGCTCAGCTACACCGCCCGTCGAATCAGTGGCGTCGAGGCGGCGGAGATCGGGCTGGCCTTACGTTCCGTACCGCTCGAGGATCTCGATGCTTCAGTGGCGGCGACGGCGATGAAGATCGCTGCCAACTCTGCCGGCACGGTTTCGAAGATGAAACGGCTCATCACCGACAGCCAGAACATGCCTCGCACCCAGGCACTGCAACACGAACGTTCGATGCCCTATGGCCGCCCCGACGACATGGAAGAGCGCATGCGTTCCGGCGGCCGCTGACCCACGTGGCGCACGCTGAGCTGGACAACCACGACACGGCTTGGTCGTCGGCCACCAGGTTTGCCATCGAGGTGATTGCTTGGGTCGCCGGACCTTGGGCGGCTGCGGACCTCGCCGGTAGCGGTTGGGTCGCAGTGCCGGTACTGATAGCGCTCGTTGCCGTGCCCGCCATCTTCAGCACACCGGGCGACAAGAACCAGGTCGTGGTAGCCACACCCGGCCCGATTCGCGTCGCTATCGAACTGGGGCTGCTTGGCGTTGCTTTGGTGGCGTCGTCGCTTGTCTGGCCAGGGTGGGTGGTCGCGATCGTGGTGCTGCTCGGCATCGCCATGGTGGTCACCGGCCGATCCCGGTGGCGTTGGCTGCTTGTCAACAACCTCACTGGGATCTACAGCTAACGCAGGAGTCGGTCGGTTTTCGTGGTGGTGACCATGAACGCTCCGGTGGCAGCGATCAGCGGAAGCGCCACCAGCATCGACGCCATCTCGAGCCATGGGATGGCGAACGTGAACTGCTCGTCGGGGTTCAGATACAGCCCGACCAGCGCCAACAAGCTGACCGGGATCGCCACCAGCGACGCCGCCACCACCAGTGTGCCGGCGTTGGCGGCGCCGATCGCCTTGGCGATGCGAGGACTGGCGCCGATGGCGTTGAGCGAGCGGGTGTCGGCCCGGCTCTCCAGCCGGTTCAACGACACGGCGATGGCCACGATGGCCAGACCAATCAGCGCGCCGATGGCGAGAATCGCACTTCGTATGGCCAGGAACGGCGGCAGGCTGTACCGCTGACTGATCACGAAGTCGTCCCGACCCTCGGCGATATCTTCGAGTGCGTCCCACTGCTGGTCGGTGATGGCCGTTGGGTTGTGAAGAAACCACGGCCCGAGTTCGTAGTCGGTGGTATCGATGCCGGGGAAGTCTTCGGTTACGAGGATCGACGGGAATCGGTCCGAGATCGAGTCTTGTCGATCGACATCCTGCACTGCGACACCGTTGATCCGGATCTCGTTGCTCACGGTGGCGATCACGTGTGTGCCTTCGGGCGGAGCCGATAGCCCCATCAGGTCCAGCACCTCGGGAGTGGCCAACGCGACCGATTCACCCCGGGTCCCGGATTCGCGAATCACCGTGGCATCCAGGCGCAGCACTTCGCGTGCCGACATGAACTCGGGATGCTGTGCCCGCATGGCTGCTGTTGCTTCTCGATCGACGGGAAAGCGCATCGCCCCCAGATCGGCATCGGGAAGGACTGCTTGCACTGCGGCCAGGGCCTCGACGCTTTGGTCGCCTTCTGAGTTGACGAAGATCGACACGGTGTCCGGCGGCAGCGTGTCCAGCCAGTTGGCCGACAGCGAAGCGAGGAACGAGGCTATGCCGAAGGGGACGGCCAGCACGATGGCTGCTGCGGCCACAGTTCCGACCGAGCGAGAGCGATTTCGATTCAGGTCACGCAGAGCCAACCGGATCGGCAGCGGCGAACCACCGGCCAAACGGGCGATCAGGTTGATGACCACCGGCACGGCGGCGATTCCGCCAGCCACCAAGGCTATGACACTGCCAACTACCAAACCCCCAGAATTCTTGGGTGCTCCGTCGATCATGAGCAGCGTGCCCAGCGGCAACAGAACCGCAGCTATGAGTGCGGGCCACAGGATTCGGCCCGGCGCCGGCTTGGTCGAGGCCAGCGCTTCGACGGTCGACGCTTTTCGGATACGCCTCGCCGGCCACCATGCCGCGGCAAGCGCAGTGATGGTCGCCAGCGGAATCATGCCGAGCAGGTAGGGCCATGGCATGTCGAATGCCTGAATGCGATGGTTCATGGTGAGTTGAATCAACGGGGTGGTCACGACCGCCAGCACAACGCCGATCGCGATCCCGAGCACGCCGCCCAGCACACCGACCACGACGCCGGTGAGTCGCATCACCGAACCGAGCCGACGGGGTGCTGCGCCCATGGCCGACAGCATTCCCAGCTGACGGGTCCGCCGTTGCGCCAACACGGTGAAGCCTGCCGAAGCCAAGATTGCTATCAGGAGACAGATAACCGTTGCACCCACGTAGGACTGGAACGCCGTCTCACTGTCGCTCTTGTTCGTGCGCTCGAAGCGGTTCTCGACATAGGTGATGAGGGGTGCGCCGTCTCGTGCCTGTGCAGATGAGTCGACGCCGAGCGCGGCAAATGCCGACCGCGCTTCTGTGGGCGCCGGACCGAAGAGAACCTTGACGTTGTTCCATGCAGGAAGCGAGGTTGGTGGCATCAACGCCGCGCGATCTCCCAGGTTGGTGGGATCCTCGTAGACCCCAGAGATCACATAGTTGCTTCCGTCCAACTCCACGATGTCGCCAATGACCAAGGCGACGTCACGCTCCTCTTGGAGTCTGTCGATGGCCTTGGTGGTCAGTGCCACCTCGCCATCGGCGGGCCATGACCCGTTCACGAGATCGAACCGCGGCTCCACGAGCGCGCCTGCTGGATTCGTTGCGGTCAGCCGCAGATCGTCGAGGTACGAGCCGTCGACGACGAACTCGACGTCGGGATGTTCAGTTGCCACCGCCTCGAAGTCACGTTGCAGTCCGTCGCCCGCAGGCTCGTTCCACTCGCCATTCAGTTGCACGACGACGGTCGAGTCTGCACCGTAGTAGAACGTCTCCGGTGGCTCTTGGGCCCTGACCGATGTGGTCAGCAACAGCGTCGCCAGCGCAATTCCGAACGCCACCATGCCCACGACCAGCGCGTGTTGTTTCCACTCTTGGCGGACAACTCGCGCCACCCATCGAAGGAGTGCCAGTCGGGCGGTCATCGGCGACCGCCCTGGTTGGCCAGGAATGCTTCGGGCGTGACGGCGGCGTCGGTCTCGTCGATCATGCGACCGTCGCGAAGAAACACCACCCGGTCAGCCCATGCGGCGAGCTGCGCATCATGGGTCACCACCATGGCCGAGGCGCCTTCGTTGCACGACGCTCGCAGGGTGCGCATGACCGACTCACCGGTCACGCTGTCGAGTGCCCCGGTCGGCTCATCGGCGAGCACCAACTGATTCCCTGCGACCAATGCACGCGCGATGGCCACCCGCTGCTGCTCGCCACCCGACAGGTCGTCGGGAAAGTGTTCGGTGCGATCGCTCAGGCCGACACGACCGAGCTGCTCAGCCGCTCTGGCCATGGCCTCTTTGCGGTTGGTCCCGCCGAGTTCCAGCGGCATGGCGACATTCTCGACCGCCGTCAGAGCCGGCAACAGATTGAACTCTTGAAACACGTATCCGATTCGTTGGAGGCGAATGGCCGCGAGCTTGGTCGGGTTGAGCGAGCTCAGGTCGGTTCCGTCGACACTCACGCAACCGCTGGTGACGGTTTCCAAGCCTCCGGCGATGGTGAGCAGCGTGGACTTACCCGATCCCGAGGGGCCCATCACGGCAACAAACTCTCCCCGACGGATGCGAAGGTTCACGTTGGTCAACGCCCGCACTTCTCGGGCGCCCTGGCCGTATACACGAGTGACGTTCTGGAGCTCGAGAGGAAGCAGGTCGTTCGACGTTGCGATGACGTCCACGGGTGCGTTGGCGGTGCCTTGACCGCGGGTCATTGGTCTACATGCTGGGTAATAGGAGAAGTCATGTCGTCGCCCACAACCTGCGCGGCGGGAGCAGTCACCATGGCGCCTGTTCGCAGTCGAGCCTCGACCGAATCGAGCCACCGCACCGCAGCTTCGAGACGAAACAACTCGGCGTCGCACATCATGAGCGACGCTGAACCAGCGGTTGGGTCGGCCTTGAGATGGGTGAAGCGCTGCATTGCCTCGATCGACTGCCGCCGGTGACTCTGGATGACCTCGTGGCTGAGCGAGTCTGCTGCATCAGGTTCGATCGAGACCGCGATCATGATCTTCATGACCAGTTCGTCGCGAGGTGGCACCTTGCTGTTGCCGGGCTCGCGCAACCACATGCCCAGCTCGACCTCGCCCGCAGGCGTGATTTCGTAGGGACGACGAGCGTCGTCATCGGCTCCTTCGGAGGCGGCAACCACGAAGCCGTCGCGCTCGAGCCGATTCAGGCTGGTGTAGACCTGCCCGACGTTCAGCGGCCACATTTCGCCGGTTCGGGCTTCGAATTCGGCCTTGAGCTGCTGGCCGTACATCGAGCGGGTGGAGAGGAGTGCAAGTAACGAGTGCTTCACTGACATACTGGGTATGCTAAACCAATCATACTCAGTATGCAAGCGCGAATGTCAACGCAAGACCCAACTGCGGTGTGGTTAGGCTCGGGGAGTGCTGACTCCGTCATCGCGACTCGGCGATGATCTCTACCGGCTGTACCTGGCTTGCTTGGCTTGGTTCTTTCTGCCGTTCTATGGCGCGCTCTTCAATGAAGTGCTGCCCAGCGAGTGGGCACAATTCGATGAGGCTTTCGATATTGCGGTGATCTTCGTGTGTCTGGCAGGTGTCTGGTCGGGGGTGCGCGGTGGCCCGTTCATGGTCAGTCGAGCCGTGATACTGCATGAACTCGGATCGCCGGTGAGCAGGCGTCGCTTGCTGCTGCCTTGGCTGGTTCGCCAGGCGGCAGCGTGGGCCATGGCCGCCGCCGTCGTCGCCACCGTGGTGATCGTGCTGGCCGATCAGGAGTCGTTTGGCTATCGCGTGGCGTTGATGATTTCGTTGGCGGCGATCCTGGCGGCATGGTCGGCAGTGTTCCTGGCCGCTGCCACCATGGTTGCTACCCACGAACGAACGCGGGCCTATCGAACCGGCGTCGGGATCGCCGTCATCATCGCGGTCGTTGTTGGCGCAGTGGTCGCCGGCGTCGCCCTGGATCAGTGGCAGGGCATTGCGATCATGGGCGTGGTGGCCGGGGCGAGCACCGCACTCGCCGTCGAAGCGTTGGCGGAGGCTCCGGTCGAACCGCTGTGGCGGCGAGCCACCGCGATCGAGTCCATGCGGTCCTCGCTTCAGCAGTTCCAGTTCCAACGAGTGCTCGTCGATCTCCGCAACGCGACGGAACAGCCACCGTTCTCCCGTGGTAGTCGGTGGGCGTGGCCGGGTCTGGCGCTGCCACTGTGGCGCCATGTCGCAGCGGTGCAGCACTCGTTGGTCTGGCACGGGCTTCGCCTGGGCGCCTTCACCACGGCCATGGCAGCACTGTTCTGGCTCGGCGACCTGGAGCAGGGCGTGGTTGCCTTGGGGCTAGCAGGCTGTGCCTTGCTCATCGGTATCGAGGTGTCGGGCGCGGTGGCCGCCACTGCTGACCAGCTTCCGTTCATCGTGCACTACCCAAAGGGTTCTGGCCGTGTCCTTCGAGGGCAGGTGCTGACGTCGGTGGTGATTGCCGCGGTGCTCGGCGGCGTGGTTGTGGTTGGTGCAATCGCCAATCAACCCCGCGCTGCCGCCGGGATCATGGTGGTCTCTGTCGTGGGTGCGCTGGGTGCAGCGGTGCAGGCGAGACTGGGATCGCCCGACGTTGCCAAGCTGCTGGCCACATTCGGTCCCGACATGGTCGGCAATGTCTTGTGGGCTCGGGCGCTGCTCGGCCCATTGTTGGTGGTGGGCACGACGGTTGCGGTGTATCACCAGTTCCTGCGGGTAGATCCGCTTTCCGATCAGCTCTACCTGCTGATCGGGGTGTTGTTGGCGACTGCTGCTGTCATATCGACGGCTCCGCTGGAAGTGGCCCTGAAACGAAATCAAGGATGATGTCATGACCGTTGTGCTGTCCGATGTCCGCATGTTGTTCGCCGACGTGCACGCATTGCGGATCGACTCGCTCGAGTTCGATGCCGGTACCTCGACGGTGCTGGTCGGACCGAACGGAGCCGGGAAGTCGACACTGTTGCTGATCGTTGCCGGACTCTTGCAAGCAACCACCGGCCGGGTGCGCATCCACGGGGCAGAGCCGGGATCTGTTCAGGCGCGATCATCGGTGTCATTCGCGCCCGATCAGCCTGCACTGTTCGACGACCTCACCGTGGCCGATCAGCTGACGTACATTGCTCGTCTGCACGACGTAGACGTTGCCTCGACCCGCAGCCAACAACTGATCGACGCACTCGATGCATCGTCGCTGCTCACCAAGTTCCCCAGGGCCATGAGCAAGGGTCAGCGCCAGAAGTCCGCCCTGATCGTGGCCACTGCTCGGCCATTCGACGTTCTGCTGCTCGATGAACCGACCACGGCGCTCGACGCAGGATCACGCACTGCACTGGTAGCGGCCATCGAATCATTCGTCGACGATGGTGTGAGCGTGATCTCCAGCACCCACGACGACGAACTCATCGACGCTGCGCAACTCCAGGTGCATCTGGTAGAAGGCCGGCTGGCGCCCACCGGTGACGAAGAAGAATGACCGGTGGTCAGCGAGTGCCGGTGAGTGTGGGCAGCAGAGCGGCGGCAACCGCAGCCGGGTTCTCTTCGTGTGAGAACAGGCCAGCACCTTTGATCTCGGCGAGTTCGGCGTTGGCAAAGGTCGACACCATGTCACGGGCTTGCTGAATCGGGAAGAACGGATCCTGATCGCCCCACACGAGCTGGACCGGCACGTCGATCTGGCGATGTACCGATGCCAGGTGGTGCACGTGCTTGTCCATGTCGAAGCTCTTCAAGACCTTGAACGACGCGGCGAGGAGCTCGTCGTTGGTGTTGAGCGGGGTGAGAAAGAACTCGTCGAACTCGCCGTCGAGCAGCGCGCTGTCGGCAAACAGGTCGCCTAGCGCCAACCCGATTCGGCGCACGCGTTGCTGCCCGGCCAGCCAACCAAACACCGATTGAAAGCCAGGCAGGTGCCGTGCGCCGACGAACGTGGAAAATCGACGACCCGGCTCCGGGGGTTCGGTGTTGATCAGCCCCAGGCCACGCAACCGGGGGTCACCGATTGTTGCGTGCCGTGAGACCATGCCGCCGCTGTTGTGGCCGACCAGAGAGATCTTGTCGACAGCGAGGTGATCGATCACCCGTTTCACGCTGTCGATGTGATGGTCGACCGACAGCGGCGAGTCGGCATCGAACCGGCTCGATCCAGCGCCCGGAAGATCGATCAGATGGCATGTGACGTGTGGCGCCAGATAGGGGAGAAGAAGCCGGAACGTGGCTCCGCTGACTGGCCAGCCATGCACGAACAACACATCGGGGCCCGATCCAACCGATCGATAAGCAACCTGGGCGCCGCCGACGTCGATGTACTCGGACGGCTCGGCCCGGAAGAGATCGGATGCTTCGGCTTGGGTCAGGGCAGTCATGGCCGTTGGGTCCTTGATCGTGGTCATGTATCGAGTGAACCTCACGGCGTGACTCAACACAATTACCTACCCGGTAATCATGGCTGCTCTAGATGGTGAACGGGCCGCCGGTGGCTTCTTCGCTCTTGCTCCAGAGCAGGTCGCGGGTCGCTTCGTTGTCGTAGTACGGCTCGAGGGCAAAAGGTATGGCTTTGCCGCGGATGGCCATCGCGCCCGAGCCGGGGCCATAGAACCGACCTGATTCGGCGTCGGCCAAACTCATGGCACTGATCAATCCCATGGCGCCGTCTTCGGGGCTCTGGCTGAGCCGCATGAAGATGTTGGTGAAGAGGCTGCCCATTCCGCCTTCCTTGACCGAGGTCTTCTGCAGATGGGTGTTGGCCAGGCCGGGGTGTGCCACCAGTGCCTTGACATCGGAGTCGGCTTCCTGCAGACGATGGTGGAGTGCGGCGGTGAACGCGGCGTTGGCCAGCTTGGACTGGTTGTAGCGCTCCCAGCGTGGGCCGCTGAACATCATGTTCTCGACCGGGTTGCCGTCGCCCCCGAGATCGCCGCCGTTCGCTTCGAGATACATGCTCTGCAGAAGTCGGCTCGGCGTCATACGGGCAACGCTGGAATGGTTGACCACCCGGGCCTCGCCCCGCTCGTCGGCGGCCAGCTGGAGCCGTGGCATGAGCTGGCGTGTGAGCAAGAAGTGCGACAGATGGTTGGTCTGCATCTGCACGTCGAAGCCGTCGACCGTGGCAACGTCGCCCAGTGCCATGACCCCGGCGTTGTTGGCCAGCACGTCGACGCCTTCGGGGCAGAGTTCGGTCACCTGGGCGGCCGCAGCCGTGACCGAGTCGAACGATTGCAGGTCACACTCCACGGAATGGACCTCGGCCCTGGGGAAGGTGGCGGTGAGTTCGTCGAGCGCAGTGGCGGAGCGATCCGATGAGCGGTTGAGAACCAGCACCTTGGCGCCGAGCTCAGCCATGGTGTGGGCGGCGACCTTGCCGGTGCCCGAGGTGGTGCCGGTGATGGCCACCGTCTTGGCCCCCATGGCAGGTAGGGCAGCCTTGAAGGCCGGGAAGTGCTTTGATCTGGTCATGAGCAGTCTCTTTCGAAGCGCAGCAGAAGCGCCGGCAATGCGCGGGAGCAGGAGGTTGTGGCCTCCTGCCTAGCAGGCCACAGCAGCTTTGCATGTCGAGCGCCTGGCAGGTTGGTTCCTGGACACTGCTGAGCACCACAGACCCCATGTCTCATCGACCGTTCATCCATTCATCACCGCTCGCTGCGTTCTCGAAAGCCGTCATTCCGAGCCGAAGGAGTGCTGGCTTTCGATGCCTTACGAGCGACGTGACTGGCCGCCGATCCGCACTATCGGCGCTACTCAGCAACGTCCTAGGGTGAGGGTGAGCGCTCGAAAAAGGGAGTCCCGATGACGGATCAGCTGGAGTCAGTACCGATGGTCGGTGTCGATGGCGCCGAGCTCGACTACGAGGTCATCGTGATCGGCGCCGGCGTGGCTGGCATCTATCAGATCAAGCGGCTCACCGATCTGGGCGTCAGCGCCACCGTGCTCGAAGCCAACAGTGATCTGGGCGGCACCTGGTTCAAGAATCGCTATCCCGGCGCTCGCTTCGACTCGGAGAGCTACACCTACGGCTATTCGTTCAGCAAGGAGCTTCTCGACGAGTGGCACTGGAGCGAGCGCTTTGCACCGCAACCAGAAACGCTGCGGTATCTCAACTATGTCGCCGACAAGTTCGATCTGCGGCAGTACATGCAGTTCGACAGCTATGTCGACGCCATGAATTTCGACGAGAACGCCGATGTCTGGCGGCTGTCGCTGCGTGACGGTCGCACCCTGGCCTGTCGGGTCGTGGTCGCTGCGCTGGGGGTGTTGTCGGTGCCCACGCTGCCTCGCTTCGAAGGTATGGACGATTTCCGGGGTCAGTCCTTCCACCCGTTCGAGTGGCCCGATCCCGCCCCGGACCTGACCGGCAAACGCGTCGCCGTGATCGGCACCGGGGCCACGGCCATCCAGCTCATCCCCGAAGTCGCCAAGCAAGCTGAACATCTCACGGTCTTTCAACGGCGCCCGAACTGGGCCGTGCCGTTGGGGAACGGCCCGATCTCCGACGAGGAGATGGCAGACATTCGCAGCCGTTACGACGACATCTTCGACCAGTGCGCCAGGTCACCGGGCGGGTTCGAGCACACGCCAGATCGCCGAGGCTTCTACAACGTGTCACGAGAAGAGCGGTTGGCCCTGTGGGACGGTCTCTACGACAAACCGGGCTTTGCGCTCTGGTTGCAGAACTTCCTCGAGATCTTCATGGACGAGGCCGCCAATGCCGAGGTGTGCGAGTACGTCGCTGGTCGCATTCGCCAGCGGGTCGACGATCCGGCACTGGCCGAGAAGCTGATTCCCAGAGATCACGGCTTCGGTGTGCAGCGGCTTCCGCTCGAAACCGACTACTACGAAAGCTACAACCGCGACAATGTCACGCTCATCGACTCGACAGAAACGCCTATCGAGCAGATCACGCCCACCGGTCTGAAGACTTCGGGAGGCGAGTTCGAGTTCGACGTGATCGTCTACGCCACTGGTTTCGACGCCTTCACCGGCGCGTTCGACAAGATGAACATCACCGGTGTCGGTGGCCAGAAGCTGCGTGACAAATGGGCGCAGGGTCCGGTCACCTACATGGGGCTCCTGGTGCACGGTTTCCCGAATCTGGCGATTCTTGCCGGCCCACAGATTGCGGCCACGAACTTTCCCCGTGCGGTCGAGACCTCGATCAACTGGGCCACGCCGCTGCTCGAGCACATGTGGCAACACGGCCACACTCGGTTCGAGGCGACTGCCGAGGCCGAGAAGGGGTGGTTCGACCATGTGGTTGCCATGTACGAGGGGCTGTTGCTGCGCAAGTCGAAGGGCTGGATCACCGGCTACAACTCGAACATCGACGGCCATGAATACGGCACTATGCGCTACAACGTCTACAACGGCGGCGGCCCCAAGTACACCAAGATCATCACCGAAGCCGCCACCGACAACTATCGCGGCATCACCTTCGGCTAGCGCCGAGCGCGCTGCATTTCTGTGGTGGGCGCTGGTTGGCTACGTTGACGGACGCATTCTTGGAAAGGTGAAGTCGTGGACTTCGAAACACTGGTGGCATCGCGACGCAGCACTCGGGGGTACAAGCCCGATCCGGTTTCTCGTGAGCTCATGGAAGAGATCATCTCCATAGCCAAGCGAGCGCCGTCGTCGATGAACACGCAACCGTGGAACTTCCACGTCATCACCGGCGAACCGCTCGAGTTGATCCGAGAGGGCAATACCGAGCGCATGCTTGCCGGTGCCGCGGTCGATCGTGAGATCACGATGTCGAGCCACGGCTACCAAGGTGTGCATCGTGACCGCCAGGTCGAGATCGCGGTACAGCTGTTCGAAGCAATGGGCATCGAGCGTCACGACAAAGAACGGCGCCAGGACTGGGTCATGCGAGGCTTTCGGCAGTTCGACGCACCGGTCTCGGTCGTGGTCACGATCGACAAAGAACTCGCCGACGACACCGTTGGCCACTTCGACTGCGGTGCCGCCACGTACGGCCTGGTGCTGGCAGCTACCTCCAAGGGTCTCGGTTGCGTGATCAACGGCCAGGGCATCATGCAATCGTCGGTGGTCCGCGACCATGCCAACATCCCCGAGGACGAAGTCATCATGACCTGCGTTGCCATGGGCTGGCCCAACGATGAGTTCGTGGCCAACAGTGTGGTGTCTCGTCGCGTCCCCAACGAAGATGTGGTGAGCTTCGTCGGCTTCGACTAGCCAGACCGGACCCGCGGTATCTTGGCCCGGCGGGCGCGCTACAACAGGGTGATGAACGCGGGAATTGCAGAGCTGATCACGGCAACCCGCCGGCGGGTGCGGCTCGCCTGGCTCGTGAGCGCGCTCGGGCAGGTACTGCCGTATGCGCTGGGAGCGACCGCCATTGTTGGTGGCTTGGCGTGGCTGCTGCGGCGTCCGCTTCCATTGTGGGCGTTCGCCGTGGCACCGGTCGTGACCGCCCTGGCGGTGGTCGTCTACAGCAGAACACGTTCCTGGACCGACACAGAGATCGCACGAGCGGTCGAGCTGAGAACCGGCCATGACGGCGCGCTCATATCGGCGCTCGAATTCACCGACCGAGACGACGACTGGCACCGCGAAGTCGCTCGGCGAGCAGAAGCCGTTGCTCAGGACCCCGACACTCGCAACTGCATTCCGGTTCGTTTCTCGGGCGAGCGCACGTTTGCCACCGGAGCCGCCGCCGCAGTCATTGCTCTGATGGGGGTGTTTCTCCCGCTGGGCGCAGGCTCTGCAGGGGCGCAGGCCTTTCCTGCGCTCGAAGCCGAAGCCGAAGCTCTCGAGGAGCTGGCCGACGTGCTCGAGGAGACCGCGGATGAGGCACCCGACGACGCCGAAAGCGACTCGCTGAGCGAACTCGCCGACGAATTGCGTCGCCTGGCCGAGGAGATCCGCAATGCCGAGAGTCCGCTCGAGGCAGCCGATCGGTTGGAACAAGAAGCCGAGGCGCTGCGCGAGCGGGCCGGTGATGACCTGCTGACCGACAAGGCGGCGGTGCAGGGGCTCGAACAACAGCTCGAAGCGTCGTCGTTGGCACCCGGCGGTTCGGCATCGTCGCAGCTCGACGCCCTGGCCCAACTGCTGCCCGAGCTGAGTGAGCAAGAGCGCAACGAACTGGCCGATCGTCTGGACCGGCTTGCCGAGAGTCAGTCAGCGGGAAATCCCGATGTTGCTCAGGACCTGGCAGAAGCGGCTGCATCATTGCGAGCGGGCACTACATCGGCAGCCAGCGATGCGTTGAGTTCGGCGGCTGCGGCCCAACGTGTCGCCGTTGACGATGTTGCGTCGCGCGACGTTGCATCTGCGGCGGCGAACGCAGCCACGGGCTCAGCACAGAGGCTGCGAGACCCGAGTGCGTCACGAAGCGAAACCGCTGGCCAAGGCGAGGGATCGGGTGAGGGTGAGGGTCAGGGCGAAGGCGAAGGCGAGGGATCGGGTGAAGGATCGGGGTCTGGCGAGGGATCGGGGTCTGGTGAAGGATCGGGTGAAGGTTCCGGATCTGGCTCCGGATCTGGTGCACCGGGCAGCGGCGCCTCTGGCGAAGTGGCGGGCGCATCGCCGACCGGCGGTCAACCGGCCGGGCAAGGCGGCCAAGGCGCACCGGGTCAAGGCGAAACCAGCGATGGCACAACGCCGCCATCTCGAGTTCAGGTTTTTGATCCCGAGCAGGGTGGACCCAACGTCGAGGTCGGCGTGGACATCGGAGGCGGTGTGGGCGAAGGCGACGTCGTAGGCCGCGGCGATGGCACGACCAGCGACGGTGATGCCTTCGTTCCATTACAAGATGTCCTGCCTTCGTACCTGGATACCGCCGCCACCGCCCTCGACGAACTCGACCTTCCCGCTGACCTTCGCTCGACGGTGCGCGACTACTTCGACCATCTTGCCGAGCAGTAACCACGACTTGTAGATGAAAGCGCACGCATGAGCGATCTGACGAACAACCAACCCGCAACTCCAACCACCCCCGCGGCAGACGCGCCGAGGTCAATGCCGTTACTACCGCCTCCTCCGTCGTCACCCGAGCCAGCGACTTCGTTCGCCGCTGCGGCAGCGTCGCCAACTCCGGCCGCTCCAACTCCGGCCCCTCCAACCCCTGCGTCGCCAACTCCGGCCCCTCCAATCCCTGCCGCTCCAACCCCTGCGTCGTCACCGACGCCAGCACCAGCAGTGCGTCGTGAACCTTTAGCCGATCCGGCGGGAGCTGAACGCCCGACCTTCGATCAGGTGGCGCACAAGTACCAACAACTCGGTGCAGCAATCACCGAGCAGATCCAGCGACGGGTCGTTGGCCAAGACGAGGTCGTGAACGATGTCATCGTCAGCCTGGTCTGTGGTGGCCACGTGCTGCTCGAAGGCGTGCCTGGCCTGGGCAAGACAGAGCTGCTCAAGTCACTGGCAGAGTCGATCAGTGCGTCGTTCTCACGTATTCAGTTCACGCCTGACTTGATGCCAGCCGACGTTGTTGGTACCGAGATGATCAACGTCGATGCCGACGGGAAACGAGACTTCCGCTTCCGAGAAGGACCCGTTTTCGCCAATCTGCTGCTCGCCGACGAAATCAACCGAGCGACGCCCAAAACCCAGTCGTCACTCCTCGAAGCAATGCAGGAGCGTCAAGTGACCGTTGGAGGTGTCACCCGAGCGCTGCCCGATCCCTTCATGGTCATGGCAACACAGAACCCCATCGAACTCGAAGGCACCTATCCGCTGCCCGAAGCCCAGCTCGACCGATTCTTCGCCAAGGTGTTGGTGCAATCGCCCTCGCCCGAGGTGCTGTCGGCAATTCTGCAACGCACGACGGGAACCCACACCGCGACAATTGAACCGGTCTGCGAGCCTGCCGACCTTCGGTGGTTGATCGACATCACTCGGCAGGTGCCGATCGCCAAGCATCTGATCGACTACGTGTCGCAACTGATAACCGCCACCCACCCGCAGTCACCACACGCGCCCGAAAGCGTACGCCGCTACGTGCGGGCCGGAGCTTCGCCCCGCGGCGGCCAGGCCATGATCCTTGCGTCGAAGGCACATGCGTTGTTCGCCGGTCGGCCCCACGTGAATGGCGCCGATATCGCCCGGTCGGCGCGCGCCGCGCTTCGCCACCGAGTGCTCTTGGGCTACGAAGCGACCGCCGACGGGGTCGACACCGATCGCGTCATCGACGAAGTTGTCGCCACCACTGCGGAGCCCGGCCAACAGCAACGACCGCTCGCAGGATGATCTCGGCTGCGGCATTGCGCAGGCTCGAGAGCTTGCAGCTCACCACGCGCCGCCGTCTTACCGGGTTGGTGTCGGGCGAGCATCGCTCGAATCGGCAGGGCAACTCGCTCGACTTCATGGATTTTCGGGACTATCAACCCGGCGACGATGTTCGGCGGATCGACACCCATCACCTCGCTCGCCACGACGAACTCAGAATCAAGTTGTTCGAGTCCGACGACGAAGTCGCCGTGCGCATAGTCCTCGACACTTCGGCGTCGATGGCGGTGCACAACAAACAAGTCGCAGCTTCGAGTGTTGTCGCAGCCCTGGGCGCCGTAGCCATGGCATCGGGCGACTCGGTTTCACTGCACGCGTTCCCCGGTGCTCCGCACCCGCAACGATTCGTGGGTCGTTCCGGCGTGCCCGCGCTGTTGGCTGCGCTCGATCGTATCGAGTGGGGTGGACCGACGCCTTTCGCCAAGACCGCCCGGGCGCTCTTGAGCCAACCAGGCCCCGCCGGCATGACGGTGGTGGTCTCCGATCTGCTCACGATCGACTGGCACGAGACCATCACTCGCCTTCCCGCCCGAGGCGCAGACCTGTTGGTCGTGCACGTGGGCGCAGCAGTCGAGGGCGAGCCCGACGTTCTCGGCGATCTGTCGCTGCAAGATGTCGAATCGGGCGAACTCGTGTCGGTCAGCCTGACCGAACAAGACCTGATCGGGTATCGCGCCCGACGAGCACAGTGGGCAACCGACGTGCGCCGGCGATGCCATGACGTGGGCGGTCGCTATCTACCGGTCGATACCGCCGATGACGTCGAGCAGTTGATGATGCGTTCCTGGCGTGCCGGAGGCGTCGTTCGATGACCCTGCTGACTCCACTCGGTCTGCTGGCTGGGCTGCTTGCCATCCCCGTGCTCGCGCTGCACATTCTTCGGGCGCAACGCGAGCGTCATGCGGTGTCGTCGACGATGTTGTGGCGAGAGCTCGAACAGCCCGTTGCGCCCAGCCGTCCGTGGCAGAAGCTGCGTCCGAGCCTGCCGCTACTGCTGCAACTGCTGCTGGTGGCACTGCTTGCAATCGCCCTGGCGCAGCCGGCGCGGGTCGCAGCGGCTGCCCTGTCGGATCACACGGTGTTCATCGTGGATACGTCGGCATCCATGCTGGCAACCGACGGTGATCCCGATCGTGTCGAGCTCGCCAAGCAGCGGGTCGAAGAGCTTCTCGCCGATCTTCCGACCAACGGGTCGGCCAGCCTGGTCGTGGCATCGGGTGAACCCGAGCTACTCATCGTCGACAGCACCGATCGCGCCGCCATCGAACGCGAGCTCGATCGCATTCGCCCCACGGCTGGCGTTGCTGACTTCGCCAGCGCCTTCACCTTGGCCGAGGCTGCGGTTTCGCCGACGCGAGAAACCGGGTGGGTGCTGGTGTCCGACGGCGGGGTCAGCGACGACGATCAACGACTCGCTCCTGTCGGCACTCGCTTCGAGTCCATTGGCGAGGCCGATGTCAACCGTGCCATCACCTCGCTGGCCGCAGTCGTACAAGACGGCGAACTCGCTGCGCTGGTCACCATGGTCAACACCGGGGGCCCAGCTTCGACACAGGAACTACGAGTCGACGTCGACGGCGCAACCGTTGGCCGACGCACGGTTGAACTCGCTCCCGGCGAAACCGTCGAGGTCAGCGTGCCCATTCCGCCCGGCTCGCGAGTCGAGGCCTTTCTCGATGGCCCGGATCTGCTGCTCAACGACAATCAACGCTCGGCGCTCGTGCCGCTGGCCACGGATCTGCGTGTCCGAGTTGCCAGTGACGACCCCGACGGCTCGTTCTTCGTCGAAGAGGTACTCGAAGCACTTGGCGCCGAGCTCGTTCTGGCTGGTCAGGACGCTGATCTGATCGTGTACGACGGCGTTGCGGTTCCCGCCGAGCCCGACGCGCCGTTCATCTCGATCGCGTCGCCGGTTCCCCCGGCCGGAATCACCGTTCTCGGATCGCTCGACCGGCCCATCCCCACTTTCGTCGCCGAGGATGTCGTGCTTCGCGACGTCGACGTGACTCGCACCGCTATCGCCCGCTCTCAGGCCCTCGACGTTGCTTCGGCCAAGGTGCTGATCGCAGGTGCCGAAGGCGAGCCGTTGCTGCTGCGCGGTCGCGTCGGGCAGGTGCGCTGGTACCACGTGGCGTTCGAGCTCGAAGCTTCGAATCTGCCGGTCGAAGTCGCCTACCCGATCCTGTTCTCGCGCATGGTCAGCGACTTGACGATAAGCGACGAAGTGCCGGCGTCGGCCGTGGTGGGTACCCGTCTGCCCCGGTTGCTGAGCGATTCCGTGGTGACCAATCCACGCGGACTATCCACCACCGTTTCGGCGGGTGGGTCCATGCCGGTGCTCGACACCCAAGGATTTTGGACCGTCGAATCCGACGAGGGAGAGTTGCGCCCGGTCGCCGTCGTGTTCCCGGCACGTGAGTCTCGGTTGGCCGTGCCCGCCAGTCTCGATGTCCTCGCTGCTGCGGCTGCGTCGGTCAATGACGCTGCGCCCGCCGCAGGTGACGGCACTGGAACGGTGACCCGGCCGTTGACCACCTGGATCATCATTGCTGCACTCATCGTTTTGTTGGCAGAGCTGGTCGTGAGTTGGCGTCGAGTAGCGGTGCCGCAGCGTCAGCTCTACATCGCACGAGCAACCCGCATCGCGATTCTTGCGTGCCTCATCGGCGCGCTGTTGCAGGTGCAGTGGACCCGGCCGAACAGCACCGTGCGCGCGGTAGTCGTGCTCGATGTATCGGATTCACTCGGGGCAACCGGCACCGCAGACGCCCAGCGGTTCGCCGCCGAGATGCTCGATGGCGTCGACGCCGACGATATTGCCATCGTCGAAGTCGGCCGCACCGTTCGGGTGACGAAGCCGTTCGATACGGGCACGAACCGGGTCAGCGAGCCGCCCGAGGGCGACGGTACCGACCTGGCTCGAGGCATACGACTGGCCGCTTCGCTGCTCGACGGATCCACAAGAGAGAGAATCGTGGTGGTGTCCGATGGCCTCAACACCACCGGAGATGTAGGCATCGAGGTCGATCGCCTGGCAGAGCTGGGTGTGCAGCTCGACGTCAATACCGTCGAGTCCGATCGTGCCGGCGATGTGAGCGTCGACAGCGTGTCGGCACCGAGTCGTGTCTCCGAAGAAGAGGCCTACATCGTTGTCGCCACGGTGAACTCCGATCAAGCTGTCGCGACCAATATCGTGCTGTTGCGCAACGATGTGCCGGTAGCGGAACGAACCGTCGATCTGACGCCCGGAGCAAACGAGGTCACCTTCGATGTCGCAGCCGAAGGCGCTGGTCTGGACCGGTTCGAGGTGCGAGTGACCGGCGGGACCGACGCCGTCCCCCAGAACGACGCAGCGTCCACGGCTGTCAGCGTCGGCGGGCCGCCCAAGGTATTGATTCTCGAAGGAAGCAATGGCAACGGAGCAACCCTGCTGGCCGCACTCACCGATCGAGCTGTCGATGCCGAGCGCCACTCGGTCGAACAGTTCCCCACACTCGAAGAGCTGTCGACCTTCGGCTCGGTCATGCTGGTCGATGTCGAAGCCCGCCAGCTGACCGAGACCCACCTCGACGCCCTCGATGCTCATGTGCGAGCAAACGGCAATGGTCTGGTGGTCGTGGGCGGAACGTCATCGTTCGCACTTGGTTCCTACGCCGATACTCGGCTCGAAGACCTGCTGCCGGTCGAGAGTCGGGCCGAAGACCCAACACGACGGACCACCGTGGCCGAAGTGTTGTTGATCGATGCCAGCGAGTCGATGGGTGCCTGTCATTGCGCACCGATCGACGAGGGCCAAGGGGGCGGTGGTCCGTTCGACGGAACGCCTATCGACGGCGGTGTGAACAAGACGGACATCTCGCGTACCGCAGCCGAGCGAGCGATCGCGGCGTTGGCAGACGACGACGAGATCGGTGTGCTCGCGTTCAGTGGTACCCAGGACTGGATCGTGCCGTTGCAACAGGTCGGCGCCGCCGGAGACACGTCGGCCGAGTTGGCCAGGCTCACACCGGCGGGGGAGACCCGAATCGCTCCCGCTCTGTCCGAGGCAGCGGATGCCTTGCGTGCCAGCACCAAGGAGCTGAAGCACATCATCTTGTTCAGCGATGGATTCTCACCTGAGCTGTTCGGCGACGAGTTCGGTGGCGGATTTCCCGGTGCCGCCACGCTCAACGAACTGGAAGACCAAGCACGAGCACTGGCCGAAGAGGGCATCACGGTTTCGGTCGTGGCTACCGGCGAGGGTGCCGCACCGTTGCTCGAGGCGATCGCGCTGGCTGGCAACGGCCGCTTCTACCCCGGCCGTGATCTCGAAGAGATTCCCGAGATCTTCGTCGAGGAGGCGCGGATTGCGTCGCGTAGCTTCATCAACGAAGGCGAATACGTCCCGGTTGTCACTTCGACGGCGGCGCCGGTGCGCGGCCTGGCGGCAGCGCCACCGATCAGCGGCTTCCTGGCGTCCATGCCCAAGGACACCAGCGACGTCATGCTGCAGGTGGGCGAGTTCTCCGATCCGTTGCTGTCGTCGTGGCGAGTCGGCTTGGGCAAAGTGACCGCATGGACATCTGATGGCGGCGATCGATGGGCAGCCTCGTGGGCCGGATGGGACGGCTGGGCGGACTTCTGGTCGGCGGTCGTGCGTGACACGTTCCCACTCGAGGGCGCATCTGGTCACGAGTTGCGGGCCGAGATCCGGGGCGAGTCGGTATTTCTCGAACTCGTGAGCGAAGAGTCGTGGCCCGCAGGTATCAGCCCCACGGCCCAAGTCACGGCCCCAGACGGCACCACCACCGAATTCGAGCTCGAACGAAACACCGATACCACCTTCATCGCCGTAGTGCCTGCGTTGGAATCCGGCACGTACTCGCTGGTCGCGTCGGTCGATGACGAGGGCACGAGCTCGCGCTTGGCGACCGCCATAGCAACGCGTTCCTATCCGCTCGAGTACCGCAGCGCAGACGGGCTTGCTCCGGACCTGGTCGAGTTGTCGCAACGCACCGGCGGTCGCGGCGAGATCGAGCCGTTGCAGATCCTGGATGCCGTTGGACTCAGCGATGGGTCGACGGCGCGTGATCTACGCCGCCTGTTGCTGATCATTGCTGCGTTGTTGCTACCGATCGATCTGCTACTGCATCGAGTTCGCCTGTCGACACTCGGCGCTGATCTGAAAGCGTCACGAGACCGCCGCCGACGACCAGCAGCGCCCCCAGCCATACCCACGGCAGCAGTGGTCGAGTTCTGACCGTGAAGGTGGCCGAACCGAGATCTTCGTCGACCGACTCGAGAACCACGATCGTGTCGCTGCGCAGTGAGCCGTCGATGACCGCCTCGGTCGTTGGAATGCGCTGCTCTTCATAGGCGCGTAGCTCGGGGAAGTACTGGGCTCGGCTGTTGCCTTGCTCGAGCTCGATCGTGGCCCGGATGTATTCGTAGCGGTCGGTGCGTCCTGGTGTGAGGGCAACGAGTCCGAGTTCGCTCACGGCCGGGCTGCTGAGTCGATCAACGTCGGTGCTCTGCCCCACGTTGATTCGTATGGTGTCGTCGCTTCCGCCCGAAGAGGCGACCGCGCCCAGCATCAAGAGGGCGAATCCGCAGTGCGCAATGGCCACGCCGGCTGAGCGTCGTCGCCCCGACGATCGTTTCCTGGTTCCGTACAGAATGGATCCTGCGACCGCGACCCCGGCAGAGCCGATGACCGCCACCGATCCAGCGGTGAGCCAACCGGTCGAACCAACGGCCAAGACAGCGCCTGCGAGCGCCAGGCCGGCTCCGGCGCTTGCGACCGTGGCGAGTCGACGCCCGGTCGGCGCATGTGTCTTGCCAGAGGCCAACAATGGGCCGACGGCCATGGCGAGAAGGGCGAGGGCTGCAACCGGCGCAAGCGCTTGGTGGTAGTAGGCGGGTCGAACCAGCGCCCGGGTGCCGACATTCGACAACAGCAGGCCATCGAAGACCGGCCAGAACGTGCCCAGGGCAATGGCCACGATGGCGACCGCACCGAGAATGCCCTGAGTGCCGAGAACGGTCGACGCCTTCAACCCGGGTCGACTGCTGTGGTCAATGGCATCGCGGTGACCGACCAAGGCGGCGATCCCGACCAGAACCGCCACCGACGCGAACGCCAGCAGCGGTCTTCCGACCTGTGGCGATTCGGAGAACGCGTGAATCGAACCGGTGTTACCTGACCGGGTCACGTAGACGCCAGAAACCATCAACCCGAACGCACCGACTATGGCGGCGGCGCCGCTGAAGGCAAGCCGGCCGCCGGGTTCGATCAGCATGTGGATGGCGATGGTGAAGGCCAGCCATGGCAACAACGACGCGTTCTCCACCGGATCCCATGCCCAGAATCCGCCCCAACCGAGTTCGGCGTAGGCCCATTGGCTACCGGTCACGATTCCTACGCCCAGCACGACCCAACCCAATCGCAGCCATGGCAACACCGAAGCCTTCCATGCGTCGTCGAGACGCCGCTGGACCAGTGCAAGCAGCGTGAGTGCAAATGGCACACCCGTCATGGCAAGACCGAGGTAGAGGATGGGCGGGTGATAGACCATCGCCGGATGCTGCAACACGGCCAGCAACCCGTCGCCATCGCCGGTTGGAATGTCGAGCCGGGTGAATGGCGAGGCCCACATGCGGCTCACGAACAAGAAGGTCGCAGTCGTGACGCCGCCGACGCCCAGGAGCACCAGCTGTTGGTCAGCAGGTCGGGTCCGGCCCAACATCACTGCGGCCGTGAACGTGCTGGCCACGACGAGGGACCAGAACAGCAGCGAACCTTCCATGCCGCCCCAGATACCAGCGATCCGGTAGGCCAGGGGAGTCTGGTCCGACGAGTGTCGGGCCACGTAGAGCCATGCCGGGTCGACGGTCCAGAGCGCCCGACCCAAGACCATGATCGCCAGACCGATCAGGCCAGTGCTGGTGATGAAGGCAATCCGTGATACTCGCAGCGCAGATGACCGTGCGTCGGGGCGCACCGCCGCGGCCAGCGCAGCGATGGATGCAATGACCGCAGCGACGAACGCCAGGTTGGTTGCAAAGCTGCCCATGCGCCATCGTAAGAGCACAAACCCGGTCGAGTCGGTCGGTCCTATTTTGCCATCATGGCGATGCTTGAATTATTGTGCGGGTCTGACTGGCATAATCTGCGCCAGATCGCCCCAAGGGAGTCACATGGACATCGTCTTGACCGGAACCGGCTCACCGTTGCCCGACGCGAACCGTGCCGGTCCGTCCACCCTGATCAAGGCGGGCGACACCCATATTCTGGTTGACAGCGGCCGAGGTGTCGTCATGCGTATGGCGGCCGCCGGGACCATGCCACCGTTCTTGGCTGCCGTGGTCCTGACTCATCTGCACAGCGACCACATCTGCGACCTGAACGATGTCATGACCATGCACTGGGTGATGACCCAGGGCAACGGCACGCTGAAGATCTACGGGCCACCGGGCACCGCCGAGTTCGTGAGGCGCCAGTTGCACGCGCTCGAATTCGACGTCGGCTACCGCATGGCTCACCACGAACGGTTGACCGAGGGTCCCAAGGTCGACGTGACCGAACTCGAACCCGGCGACGCATTCGACATCGGCGATGTCCACATCACCACTGCGGCCACCATGCATGCTCCTGTGCATCCCACCATCGGGTTTCGCTTCGAACACCAGGGCTCGACCGCTGCGCTGGTGGGCGACACGATCCCCTGTGACGGCGTCGACGAACTGGCCGCCGACGCCGACGTCTACGTGCAGACGGTCATCCGCAAAGACATCGTCGAGCAGATCCCCAACGTGATTCTGCAAGACATTCTGGATTATCACTCCGACGTGACCGAAGCAGCACAGACCGCTGCCCGCTCGGGAGCCAAGCGGCTCGCCCTGACCCACATGGTGCCGGGTCCCACACCCGAGCAGTATCCCGAGTGGATCGCACTGGCTGCCGCCCACTACGACGGCGAGATCATCATCGGCGACGACCTCACCACCATCACCATCTAATCGACCGAATTGTCCATGCGCCTGGCGCATGGACAATTCGTGGCGCATGGACAATTCGAACGCAGGAGTGAACATGAATAGACCGCTGACATCACAGGGCTTCGAGGGCACCATCGGTCGAACGTTGGCCGACAGCGAGCCACATTTCGAGAGTCCTCCTCACCCCGGAGCCGATTCGCCAAACGTGGTGGTCGTGCTGCTCGACGACACCGGCTTCGCCCAGTTCGGATGCTTCGGTTCCGACATCGATACCCCCAACGTCGATGCGCTGGCCGCCAACGGGCTGCAGTACACCAACTTCCATGTTGCGCCGCTGTGTTCGCCGACGCGGGCTTCGTTGCTCACCGGGCGTTCACAGCATGCGGTTGGCATGCGCGGCGTGTCGAACTGGCGAACCGGCTTCCCCAACCAGCTGGGCCACATCTCGAACCATGCCGCCACGATCGCCGAGGTCCTCAAGGCGCAGGGGTATGGCACCTACTGCGTTGGTAAGTGGCACCTGGCGCCCACCCAGGACATCTCGGCGGCGGGTCCGTTCGACCAATGGCCGTTGGCTCGCGGCTTCGACCGTTTCTACGGCTTCCTCGAAGGCGAGACCGACCAGTTCCATCCCGAACTCACCGCAGACAACCACCGCATCGAGCCACCGGCAACCGCCGAAGACGGGTACCACCTGAGCGAAGACATGATCGATCAGCTCCTGTTGATGCTGCGAGACAGCAAGGGCATTCGCCCCGACCGACCCTTCTTTGCCTATGTGCCCTTCGGTGCCACCCATGCACCGCACCAGGCTCCGCAGGCGTATCTCGACAAGTACCGGGGGCGCTACGACGAGGGCTGGGACATCGTGCGCCAGCGCTGGTTCGATCGCCAGATGGAAACGGGTGTGATTCCCGAAGGCACACAGCTGGCCCCTCGCAATCCGGGCGTCGAAGCATGGGACGACGTGCCCGACGCGCATCAGAAGTTCGCATGCCGTCTGCAAGAGGCGTTCGCAGCGTTTCTGGATCACACCGACGATCAGATCGGAAGACTCGTCGAGGGTTTGCGCAACATGGGCGAGCTCGACAACACCATCTTCGTGGTGCTGGCCGACAACGGCGCTTCTCAAGAAGGCGGGCCGTTCGGGGTGATGCACGAGATGAAGTTCTTCAACGGTCTGCTCGACGCACCCGACGAGATCGGTGAACACATCGACGACATCGGTGGGCCGAACAGCCACACCAACTACCCGTGGGGTTGGGCGCAATGCGGAAACAGCCCGTTCAAGTGGTACAAGCAGAACACCCACGAGGGTGGCGTGCACGTACCCATGGTCTTGCATTGGCCCGCGGGTGTCGACGCGTCGCAGGCGGGAACCAAGCGCAACCAATTCGTGAATGTTTCCGACATCACGCCCACGATCTACGAGATCCTGGGCATCACTGCACCCGAGGTGTTCAACGGCGTCGAACAGATGCCCGTCACCGGCGACTCCTTCGCTTCGACGCTGGCCGATCCAGCTGCACCCGCGACCAACACGCTGCAGTACTTCGAGAACGGTGGCTCACGAGCCGTGATCGTCGAGCAGAGTGGCGGGTGGTGGAAGGCGGTGTCACGGCATCAGGCCGGTGTCGACTTCGACGACGATAAGTGGGAGCTGTACCGGCTGTCCAACGACATGTCCGAGTGCAATGACCTGGCTGCCGACATGCCCGACAAGCTCGCCGAGCTCATCGACCTGTGGTGGAGCGAAGCCGAAGTGAACGGTGTGCTTCCCCTCGACGATCGGGGCTTCGAACTGTTCGCGCCGCACCTGAGTGACCAGGGCCCGCACCGTCTCGACCGCAAGTACGTCTACCGGCCGCCGATGTCGCCGATCCCGTCGCAGCCATCGCCATCGCCCGGCGGCCGATCCTGGGATCTGACGGCCACGATCACCAGAGACGCAGGCGACCAAGGTGTGATCTGGGCGACCGGCAGCGCCAGCTCGGGTATCTCGATCTTCGTACAGAACGACAAGCTGTTCATCGACTACAACTCGTTCGACGAACGCACCGTGCTCGAGTCCGAATTGCCGGTGCCCCAGGGTGATTCGTCGCTCGGCGTCAGCCTGGCCCGTACCAGCCGCACGACAGGCACGATGTCGCTGACGATCGACGGTCAAGCGGCGGGCAGCGCCGATCTGCCGTTCATGATGCGCATGATTTCGTCGCTCGGCGCCAGCGTCGGCATGGACTTCGGCTCGCAGGTGTCACTGCATTACGACGACATCTTCCCGTTCACCGGCACATTGCACCAGGTCGAGATCCAACTCGGCCAACGGTCCCGCAAAGACACCGAAGCCACGGCGAAATCCGAGATGTCTCGCCAGTAGCAACCGCCTTCTTCCGAGCGGAACACAACCTCTCGTCAGATTTCGCCGGACTCGTCCAGTTCGGCGATAGCACGACGCAGGGTTGTCGCCGAGAGATCGGCGACGACGATGGTTCGCGGCACGACGCACGATTCGGCGTTCTCGAGTCGGATGGCGAGCTCGGCGACGAGCGCCTCCGGTGTGGCGAAGCGGACCGTCTTGCGACGGCCTCCTGTGCTGATCTCACTGCCGTCGAGAATGCCCGGATGAACCGTTGATCGAGCAAACGAGGCAGGAAGGTGGAGCACGGCGGGCCTGGATGGAATGGGAGGAGCATTCAGCATGGCTTCGACATCGTTGCCGAGTTCCTGCAGATACGCACGAACCTCATCCCGATCGAACCCGCGCCATACGATCGGAAACTCCTTGCCTCGAATGGCGCCCGGGCCGAGATGATTCGGAAACGCAGTTGCATGGTCGGCGTCCTCGCCAAAGACCTCGACCATCGTTGCGATTCTCTCGAGGTAGGCCTCCACGTCCGTCGGGGCATAGCCGCGAAGACCCAACATGAAGGAGCCGGCTTTTGCACGCAACGCCTGTGGACTGACCATGTCAGCAGTGTCGATGCTCCGTCGACGACGTGTCAAACGACGGCGAAAAGTCACCGTCCCCAGGGAAACATCACCCTTCGTCTAGGCCAAGAGGATTTCACAGCCGGTGCCTTCCAGCGCTGCGTCGACGCGACTGCGGTCGGTGTTGCTGAGAGCGGCGTAGTCGTCGCGCAGCCATTTCAGGCATTTTCCCTGGTAGGCGAAGGGCCCTTGGCGATAGGTCTGGCCGTTGATCTCGCAGACCAACTCGTCGGCGCCCGACACCAGTGCCTGGGCGTTGGCCACCATGAACGGCGCATAGGTGGAGCCGATTTCACCGAGCAGTTTGCGAGTGGCAACGGGCAGGTCTTCGAGCGTGGCCCAGCCGTCGTCGCCATCGACCGGCAGCCAGGAGAGATCGTCCATCCGGTCGGTCCAGTTCAGGGTCTTGACCGCTCGCCTCACCGCGATGGCCATGGATGTTGGATCCCATTTCACCAGCTGGGTGAACTGTCCGTAGATGCCGAAGTCGCCGCGACCGGGTCGATCGCCAAGCATGAAGTCGTGGGTGGCGAACTGTTCCTGCATGATGTCGAGCAGCCGTTCATAGGAGCCCTCGATAATGGGCTGGTTCAACTCGGTCGACCCGACCAACTCTCGTCGCGTAATCTGACGCGTCGTGATGAAGTCGTACATCTTCTGCGCCTGGTCACTGCCCATCTGCAGGTCACGAGAGATGGGTAGTAGCTTGCCGGCCTTGTCGATGTCATCGGCGTACGCCCAGCGATAGTGGTACATCGCCTTCGTCACCCACTCGTCGCCGAAGTCCTCGATCAACATGTCGATGAACGCCAGCGCAGGATCGGTCGGCACTGTGCTTCGGCCCTCGAACTCGCCTTCGAGCCGCATGATCTGGGGCGATGAGTCCACCGTGGCCTCGCCATGGCTTCCGTCCTCGTTTGGATAGACGATGACGGGAATGATCGGCACGGGCGCAGCAGGCAGGTCATCCCATTTGGAGTCTCGCAGCACCCAGCGAAAGGGAATTCGGCGATAGCGCAGCACAGCTCGCATCTTCAACGAGTACGGCGAGCCGTATTGCCCGGCGAGAACAAGCCGATGCTGAATGGACGCAGCCATGATCAGGCTCGCATCGAGACGATGAAGCCCGATGCCGGATCGGCCTTGCCGTTCACCAGCTGGTCATAGACGTATGCCATGCCTTCCGCGCCAGTGCGATGGTCGACGGTGAGCCAGTCGCTCGTGCCATCGAGCAGCGAGGTGAAGGACTGGTCGATACGACCGGCCAGCTCATCGGGACCCCACTCCTTTGCTCGTTTAGCACTCTGGCCAGGGGCGAAGAACATCTCGGGCTTGGGGCCGGGGAGCCCTGCCTCGGCGCCGCCGGCATCTTCCCAGTGCGTGATGCCAACCGTGAGCGAGTACTTCAGATTGTCGTCGAAATGGTGATGCACGTTGCTGCGCACGGCGCCGTTACCAGCCATGTCGACCATGCCCGAGTCGATCGAGGCGTCGAGCTGGTCGATCTCGTCGTAGGTGATCACCTGGTCGTACATCGCGAGTCCTTCGACAAAGGCACGGTTGCGTTGCGACGTGACGCCGATGGCTCGGTGACCGTCGCGCAACGCCAGGCATGCGGCCAGGCTGATCGAGGTCTTCGACGATGCACTCGTGACGAGCGTCTGCTGGGCGCCGTGGAATGTGTTGTCTGCCAGATAGTCGTCGGCGAGAAACGATGTCATGAACATGCCCCACAGCAGCAGGTACTCGTTGGCGAGCTCGGGCCGAAAGGTCGAATCGGTATCGATATTGCGAAAGCCGGTGTACACGACAGCATGGTTGGCCCGATGCGGCCCGACGTCGCGGAATGCGTCGCTGGTGCCCTGCGCATCGATCACGACCTGGTCGGCCATGGGATAGAAGCCGAAGAAGCGGCCGCCAACCGAAATGTTCTCATTGGACGACTCGCTGACGGTGGCGAGGCCCATGACCGGCAAGCGTCCCCATTGCTGGTCGACGGGAAAGAAACCCCAGTAGTCGAGCATGTCGCCGGCCACGGCGTAGGTGATGTTGTTCGTGGTCACCGCAAAGCGCTCTATGTCAAGCCGTACCTGACCCGGCTCGAGCGCAGGCGGAGCCGGATCCGACACGCGCGTGTCACGGAAGTTCTGCCGGTTGACTTCGAAGTACATGCGTCCACCGTAGCTCGCCTGTCAAAACATCTGCCAGTACACCACGCATAATCGATCAATGGGAAGAACCGGGAAGTCAGGCGAGATCGGGGTGCAGGCGTGCTTCTTCACGCTCGCGGACCTCGGGCGGCATCTCGCGAGACCTGCGATTCGGGATACTGAAGGCCAGATCCACGGTTTCGGCCACCGCCAGTAACTCTTCGGTGTCCAGGTCGAAAACCCAGTTCAGATCGTGAGCGATCTTGGTTCCCAGCGCAATCACGGCGCCAAAGCTCTGGATACGAGTCCCCACGGCGACGGGCCGACACACCCTCAAGCGCGTCTCCATGCTGGCAAAGGCGACCCGGTCACCATCTGCGGTCTCCTTGATCCAGTCGGTCACGCCATCGGGGCGCTCGCCTCCCCAGAGCAGGTTGTTGGTCAGCCAGGTCGGGACGACGTCGGCGTCCATCGAGTCTTCGGTCGTGACCCGGCGTTCGATGCGCGTCGCCAGCCCACGGCTGCGCACGTCGGCCAGCGACGGTGCCGAACTCGTGCGATCGATCGCGAGGTCGATCGAGCGAGGATGGCCGTAGTCGGGAAGGTCTATTGCGTGAACTTCCGGCCCGGGCCCCGCGATGGCGTCATGATCCAACTCATGCACGAACGTGGCCGCCAGATCATTGTTGGCTCGGTTGCGCAGCTCGTGGAAGAAGCGCACGTGTGGAGCGCCGGCCAGTACGGCGCTGCGCACCTCGAGCTGGTTGCCCTCCATCTGCTCGTGGTGGTGGCGGGTGTACGTGCTGTGCAGAGGTGGCTCACCCAAGCCCAGCCGCTCGCACATGGTTGCGGTGGCAGCAACCGCGTTGGCGCCATACCAACGCACATTCATATGGCCCAACTCATCGATCTGGTCGGGTGTGACGGTGCTGGTGTGCGAGACGGTGAGTTCAGGTTGAGTTGACATCGTCGATCATCTTGGCGGCTGGTCCCGCCGTCGCCAACCCGGCTGCCCAAGCTGGTGACAAGAACTCCCGGTTTGTGTCCAGGTTCCGCACCCGAGACCGAAGCCGATGGTCGCAAACGTCGTGCAGCGGTCATGAGCCTGAACGCCATGGTGGAGAACGAACTGGCACGGTTGCTCTGCGAGCGTCTCGGGTTCGAAGAAGAAATGATCCGGGCATCGAAACCGCTTCACTGACGCAGCATTGCTACCGTCGATGGCCATGACGGACACCGCGACAGCCACCGACGGTCGGGTCGCTCGGCGAGAACGAAACATCAACAACGTGCTCGATGTGGTGCTCGAGATGTTCGCCGAAGAGTCGCTTTTCCCCACGATCGAGCAGACGGCCAAACGCTCGGGCCTGTCGCTTCGTTCGCTCTACCGCTACTTCGCTGACCCAGCCGAGCTACTCGAGGCAGTTATCGTGCGAAGCCGCGAGCGGGTTGCCGATGCGGCGCGGCTGCCCGCCATCGGCGAGGGCCCACTGGCGCGCCGCATCGACGACTTCGTGGCCATGCGGCGCCGGGTATACGAGATCTCGGGACCGACCTATCGGGCAACGGTTGCCAATGCGGCACACCACCCCCGAGTGGCGGCCGAGCTGACGTCGAATCGCGAGCTCTTACGCACGCAGTTCGAGCTTCAGTTCGCAGCCGAACTCGACTTGCTCACGGCCCTGCAGCGCCAGCATGTTGTTGGTGCGGGTGACACGCTGACCCAGCTCGATTCCATCGACTTTCTGCGTCGCCACCGAGGCATGAGTGCAGATGAAACCGCTGCTGTGCTTCGTGCCGCGTTGGCAGCCCTACTCCGCCGGTCCTAGGTGCTCGTACCAGTCGTCGGGAGCGTGCATCGGCAGGTACTCTTGGCCATGGCGAAGTCTGGGGACACGGCCCGTCGCCTGGCGACGGTGGTGATCGTTGCCGCCATGCTCTGGCCGTTGATTCCCAACGAAGATGGCCTTCCCCTGTCGACCTACCCGATGTATTCGGGGACTCGCAGCGAAACGCTGGCCTTCATCACCGCCTCGGGCGTGGACTCCAACGGCACGTCTGTCCGGCTGACAATGCCCGAGATTGCGCAGACGCGAGATCCTCTCATCGCCCAGTCCTTCCTGAACGATGCCGTGGGGGTCGGCAGCGTCGATCGCGTGTGTCGCGAAATTGCGTCGCGGCTCGACATGTCACGGGTGACTCGAGTGGAGATTGCGCGAGAAGTCCACCACGTGACGGCCTTCGTCAAGAAGCAGGAGTCACTGGTCGAGCGGGTGGAACTTGCTGGTTGCGATGTGGGCTCGTGATGCGGTTTGATTCCTGGTTGTTGCGGCCAGCGCCCGCGGAGCGTCTTGCTGCTCTCAGGATTCTGATCGGCGCATTCGTGTGGGTGTATGTCGTGGCAAACGTCGGCGAGTTCGCCCGATTGGCGAACCAACCGACATCACCCTTCGAACCAGTGGGCGTGGTGCACTTATGGGCAACGCCACTGTCGGCGCCGCTGGTCTGGGGACTGTATGCGGCACTCGTCGTGTTCGGAGCCGGCTTCATCGGCGGGCTGTGGTTTCGCTACACCGGGATCGTCTACGCAATCCTGGTGCTCGTCTGGGCGAGCTATCACAGCTCATGGGGGCAGATGTTGCACTTCGAGCACCTGTTCACGATCCACGTCGTGGTGCTGGCCCTTTCGCCCGCAGCAGCCACCTGGTCGATCGACGCCGGCCTCCAACGAGAAGCACGCCCGCAGGTGTCGGTGGCCTTCGGCTGGCCGATCAGGCTGTTGGCAATCATCACATCGATCACCTATGTCATCGCAGGAATCGCCAAGATTCGTCGAAGCGGCACGGCATGGCTCGATGGTTCGACATTGGGCAATCATGTTGCCTACTCGGCAACGCGCATCGAGCTGTTGGGTGGCTTCGAGCCACCCTTGGCGTCATTCGTCGTCGCCCATTCCTGGCTCTTGGCACCCTTGGCGGTGGGTGCGCTGGCCATCGAGTTGCTGGCACCAGTGGCACTCGTCGGCCGACGGGCGCGCAACGCATGGGTGGCTGGTGCGCTGTTGTTCCACCTCGGCACGGCAGCCACCATGATGGTGTGGTTCCCCTATCAGGGGCTCGGTTTCGCTTTCCTGCCACTGTTCTTTGTCGAACGGTTGCGCCAACCTCTGCGCAAGAAGTCCTCCGATCGCGGGGTCGTTGCAGAGCTTGCGTAGGTTGTCGTTGCCGGCAACGGACGCTGGATGCGGCGCGGCTCAGGACGGGTTGTTGGATACACAGCGCCCCGAATTGGCGTATCGGTGATGGTCCGGGAAAGACCTCGACGGCTTCCTATACGCTCTAGCGGTGCCAGAGGGTCCGAGTCGTCCGTCGCGCCGACGGTTTTTGCAGGGCGTTGCTGCCGCAGCCGCGGCCACGGGGACCGTCGGAGTGGCGGCTCGCGACGCATCAGCGCAACCAGCCCAGGGCCATGAAGGGCGCCTGCGCAACGCATTGGATGTCCGTGATCAGGCTGCAGCCATGTCGGCTGCGGGGGACCAGCCCAGGCAGGAACCCAACGGCGATGAACGAAGCGATAGTGCGTATGCCATGTCGTTCACGAAAGGACTGCCTCATTCCTACCGCACGGGGTTGGTGCTGCGAACAACCGACTTCGAACAGTTCGTGGGCGCTATCGACACCGGTGCCAGCCGCGACTTTCGGGCGGTGCCGCTCGGCCCACACAGCGGATTTCGAACCGCTCCCGACGATTCACCGGTACGGGGCTGGGAAACGCCTGCGGCGGGGTTGTGCTTCAACCTGACCGGGCACGACCCGCAGTCACTGGCCATGCCACCAGCACCCAAAGCTGGTTCTGATGAGCTGGTCGGCGAGATCGCAGAGATCTACGCCCAGGCCGCGCTGCGAGATGAACCGCTGACCGACCTGCGCCATGATGCCGGCGACCGAGCATCACGGGACCGCATGCTCGTTGAGCTGGCAGCTTTGCCGTGGTTCAACCGCGACTCGCCTGAACCCGCTGCCTCCCCCGCAGCGCAGCGGCGGCGTCGGACCGGCCTGTCGCCGCAGACGGCTTTCCGTGGACTGGCACCCGGCGACACGGTCGGCCCCTATCTGTCTCAGCTGCTGCTGGTTGGCTCGTCCGGCACAAACCGTGGGCCCCTCGACGGCATCATCGAGTACGGCGCCCAGACCATCGATCAACGAGTTCGCCGGGTCGCCCCGACCGACTTCATGACCAGCTGGGACGAATATTTCGACGTTGCCAACGGATTGTCCCCGGGTGCGGGCGCACTCGATACCGGCAGCCGACGTTTCATCACGACCGGCCGAGATCTCGCGCACTATGTGCACAACGACGCGCTCTATCAGGCCTACTTCAACGCTGCGTTGGTGATGCTGTCCAATGGCATCGGGCTCGACCCGTCGCTGCCCTATCAACAAGACGACAAGCGCGACCACCAGCAGGGTTTCGTGCTCTTTGCCCTGCAGCATGTGCTGTCACTGTTGGGCGAAGTGAGCGATCGTGCGCTCAAGACCGTGCTGTTCCAGAAATTCAACGTGCATCGTCGACTACGCCCCGAAGCCCTGGCTGCGAGAATCGAAAAGAGCGACGTGCGTGAGATCGCCGAGATCAGTCACATGGCGGACCAGCTCACCGACACCGGCATTGCCGCCGAGACCCGCCGCATAACCGCAGCTACCTCGGGGACCGAATCGATGTTGCTGCCTATGGCCTATGCAGAGGGCTCGCCGATGCATCCGTCCTACGGGGCGGGCCATGCCACCGTGGCTGGTGCGTGTGTCACGATCTTGAAGACGTTGTTCGATCACACCCGACCGTTCGACATTGCGGGCGACGCGTCCACCGCTTTCGTGGCGACGCGTGACGGTTCTCAACTGGCGACCGTCGACGTCTTCGACGAACTGGGCAACTCCAGTGCCCTCACGGTCGAGGGCGAGCTCAACAAGCTGGCGGCGAATATGTCGATCGGCCGCAACTGGGCCGGTGTGCACTACTTCAGTGACTACTGGGAGTCCGTGCTGCTGGGTGAGCAGGTCGCCATCGAACTGCTTCGCGAACACATGCTCACGCTTCCCGAACCGCCATCGCTGCGCGTCCCCACATTCGGCGGTACTCGACTCTGGCTGTAGCCGGTTGCAGGGCCGTGGAAGACTGCAACCATGACCGCTCCGCAACGCAACGATTCGTCGCTCACTGTCACCCGATGTCGGTGCTCATCGGGGCTACAACCGCACGCAGGCCCAACAGGTCGCCGGCATGGACGCCACGGTGCAAGCTGCGGTTGATCTGATGTCGAGTCGGCTTCCATCACACTCGGCAGTCCATTCGGGTCCAACTTCGAAGGTCCCTTCGATCTCGATCGGCGACTCGGGATGATCGAGCTCATGGTCGACAAATGGCACGACGTCGGCGTGAATGTGCATCGCATCTCGTTCTCCGACGCATGGGCTGGAACGCGCCGCACCCGGTCAAGGAGACCATGGGCGCCGTTCGCGACCGGTGGCCCGAGATCGAGACATTCCACATGCATCGCCCTGGAGCGAACGAAGCGCACTGAACAGCTGAGTGCGGTCGAGTTCGTGTACGCGCGAGCACGCGCAAGTAACCACATGCGAGCGACTGACTCTGCAAGACCAGCGGGATTAGGGTCGAAGAGTGCACGGTGACGAGCTGCCAGGCCAAGACGTTGGCGTTGACATCGTTGGTTACCCGCGCCCGGCACGTCCGTCGGCCAGTGCAACGCCCAACTGGCGAGCCTTGGCGGTAGTCGGACTGGCGATCGCTGCCTTGGTAGGGGTGTATGCATTGGGCCGCTCGGGCGATCCGTCACCTCGTGCCACCCCAGCCGTACCGACCGCTACTGCGGTGCCGGCCACCGCCGTGCCGACGCCCGTGCCGACACCGGACCCGCCTCCGGGGTTCGTTGATCTGCTCGGCGAAGGAACCGTAGTGGGCGAACTCGACCTCGGTAACCGATCCCGAGCGGTGTTGTGGTGTCGAGAATCGGTACCGGGCACCCCGATTCCTTCAACGCTCGCACTGATCCACATCACCAACTCTCTCTCGTTCGGCGATCAGGTGGTGCTCTATGAAGAGCTGACGAAACCTTGGATTCCTCGTGGTTCGTTTCGACGTAATTCCGTTTTCGCGACCGAGGGGCTCGGTGCCGGAAACTTCGCCGCCCCGGTGCCCGGAGAGGACGAGTTCGACGCCAGTGACATCTCCGACGGCTTACGGTGCGAAAGTTGTGCGCCAGAACAGGTCACGCTCGGCGGGAGAGACGTGCTGGTTGGTTCGTGTGTCCATGGCGTGCCGTTCCGCGTCGGTATTGCGTATGTGATTGCTCCTCCGGTGCGCCTGGGTCAGACGCCGTTGGCGCTCCACGTCAGCTGCGGTGTCACGACCGTGCGGGTCGACGGCGAAACGATCGTTGTCGAAGGTGAAGCACCGCTCGTTCGTGGGCTGCACGATGCTCGTTTCCCATTCCCCACCATCAGCTTCGAGCGCGAAGGTGGCCGCTTCGTGGCCAGTGATCTCGGCCTACTCGACTGGAACTGTGACGTCGAACGGTCGACCCACTTGGCGGATCGCCATCTCTTGCGCACCGACCCAGTGCGATCAATAGCCTATGAACGGGTTGAATCGGCCATCGGTGAGGTCGGGGTACATGGACCCATGGTGCTCGGGCTCACCTCCGATCAGTGCAGTCTGTTGACTCGCGCCTGGTGGGGCCAGGCTGATCGAGAAGAAGCAATCGGGACCCCCATCTCGGACTTGATCGGTATCGAGCCGCCGATCGGAGAGAACGACTGGTTCTACGGCTGCGACGCCTAGCGGGGTGAGCCGGCAGGGAACGTGACCGGCAAGACACGGGGCCCGCGAACCTGTCCGCCAGCCCACTTCATGGGTTCGTCGGTGCGAAGGCGGAATTCGGGGAGTCGTTCCATCCAGACACGCACCGCAATGGTCATCTCCAGCCGGGCCAGATTCGATCCAGCACATCGGTGAATGCCCGATCCGAAGGCGATGTGGCGGTTCTTTGCCCGGTCGATGATGAAGTCGTCGGGGTTCTCGAATTGGTCGGGGTCATGACATGCCGCCGGGAAGTTCATGAGTACCTTGTCGCCGCGGTTGATGTGCACACCGTTGTATTCGATGTCGGCATCGGCGATCCGCGCCATGGTCACCGGTGCATAGAAGCGCAAGAACTCTTCGATTGCCGTCGGCAGGAGCTCGGGCTCATCGACCAATCGTTGGCGGTCCGCCGGGTTGGTGGCGAGATGCCAGAGAGCCGAGCCGATCGAACTCCATGTGGTGTCAATACCAGCGACGATCAACAGGTTGGTGACGCCGACGACGACCTGAGGCGTGATCTTGGCATCAGGATCATCGAGCTCCATGAAGAGCAACTCGGTCAGCAGGTCCTCTTGGGGGTCGTCGAGCCGCTTTTGTACTTCGTCGCCGATGAAGCCCAGGAGTTCCTCCCGCGCTTGCATGCGCAAGACCGGCTGGGTGATGCCTTCGCCCAACAGCATGTTCACCCAGTGAACGAACTGGTCGGCCATGCCCGGATCGACGCCAATGAGATGCGCAATCACCCGTGGAGGAATCTGTTGCGAGTAGTCGACCGCAGCGTCGCATTCACCCCGTTCGATGAAGTCGTCGATCAGCTCGTGGCAGAGTGATTCGGTGTAGTCGCTGTAGCTCTGCACGGCGCGTGGCGCGAACGCAGGAAGCAGCATGCGACGCGTCCAGGTGTGGATAGGTGGGTCGGCAGTGATCGGTGCTGCCGCAATCATCTGTTCATAGCGCGACATCTCGGGTGCATTCGGAGCCGGCGGCATGACGAGTACCTGGCGAGAACTCAGTTCGGGAACCATCTTGGCCAGGGCGCGCAGGTCATCGAACCTGGTCGGGTTCCACGAGCCGCCGAGCCGATCGGTATGCGCGATCGGGCACTGGTCGCGCATTTGTGCCCAGATGGGAACCGGGTTCTCGATGTAGTCATCGTCGCGAATGTCGTAGTCGGTGGTCCAGTCCTGGACCGGGCCGCCGGGCTTCCAGATTTCCTCGCTGGTGGCGAGCTTCATCTTGGCGTTCATATCGGTTGCGTCGTGCATGTCGGTCATGTGTTTTGCCCCATTGTGCGTATTGGTGTCGCATTTGTTTGCCCGCCGAGCAGGTTAGCGCTGTACCGGCCCCTCACTTCAGCTCGATCCGCACGGTTGATTTCTCTGCCAGCGCGCCGCAACGTACTGTCGCTGTACAGGCGCGATACCGAGGAACAGACCATCGAGATGACCTACCCAAAGCATGTGAATCACGACCTGAGCCCAATGTCGTGTCCGGCAGAGCTCGGCGACGTCGACCTGTTCGGCAAGGGTTCACAAGAGCACTGGTACGAGGCGTACGAGATCCTGCATCGCGACGCTCCGGTATTGCGGATCGAAGACGGCGGGCATACGCCGGGCAGCGATGCCTTCGTACTCACGAAACACGAGGACATATCGCGCGTCGTCCGAGACCCGGATCGATACATAACGCTGACGAACAGTCGAGTCGAAGCGCTGGCCGATCAGGGCCTGACGCCCGAAGAGGTCTTCGACACCGTCCACAGTCTGATGACCGCATCGATGGTCGGCCTGCGACCCAACCAGGACCTGTACAACCAACACCGCCGAGAACTCACCGATCCCTGGGTCGGGCCCGGCGCCCTGCAACACCGAGACATGATCGCGCAGCACGCCAACGACCTGGTCGACGAGTGGATCGACGACGGTCAGGTCGAGTTCATCAGTTGCTTCGCCCGGCCGCTACCCCAGCGCGTCATGAACAGCATTCTGGGATTTCCCCAAGAGGACATTCCGTTGATCGCCGAGTGGGGTACCGCCGTGGTCACGGCGTTCGTGCACGGTGACGGTCTGCGCCACACGCTGGAACCCGAGCAGACCGAGGAGATGCTGGCTCGCCTCGACGGATTCCAGGACTACATCTATGACCAGGTCAAGGTGAAGCGCCGGGATCCCCAACACGACATGGTCAGCTTCTTGTGCGACGTGCACTACGACGCGCTCGACCGCAAGTTGACCGACATCGAGATCGCGGGCATCGTGCACGCCATGATCATCGGGGGTCTGGAAACGACGCAGTACGCGATCGAAGAACAAGCGCAATTGTTGATCGAAAACCCCGGAACCTTCGAACAGCTGAGAACCGATCGCGGCAGACTGCGAACCTTTGTCGAAGAGGGCATGCGCATGCGCTCGCCGACCCAGGGCTTGTCGACTCGCGTCACGTCGCAGGACGAAGTCTTCCAAGGTGTCGACGTACCTGCCGGGTCGCTGCTGCATCTGCGTTGGGGCGCCGCCAACGTCGACGCCGATGAGTTCGAGTGTCCGTTCGATCTCGACCTGGAGCGCAAGGCTGTGACCAGGCACCTGACTTTTTCTGCAGGACCTCGGGTGTGCCCGGGGGCAACGCTGTCGCGTGTCGAGCAGCGAACGGCATGGGGCGTGCTTCTCGACCGCCTCGACACGATCGGGTACGGGCCAGACAACGACTGGCTACACCAACCGGGCATCATGCTCGGCACCAACAGACTGAATCTCACGTTCACCAAGTCGGCGAAACCGCTCGACCTCGGCACCGGCCGCAACACCAGCCGTTCCTAGGATCTGGTTGTGCTCGTCGAGTACACCGGCGAGGGAGTCGTCGCGTTCCTAGGATCTGGTTGCGCTCGTCGAGGACACCGGCGAGGGAGTCGTCGTCGCCGAGAAGCAGATGCTGTCGGTGAAGGTCCGAGTGGATCACGCCAATGGAGCCCGATTGAGCACGTTCGATTTCGCGAACGAGACCGCCGGCAATCGCCGCCCACGCCCATCATCATCCCGCCCGTTTCGCCTGGCGCATTGTCGCCGTCTGTGCTTCGTGATCGACCGGAGAGGCCTGTAGTACCTTCGCTGGATGCTCACCGTGATCGAAAATGGGAACGTTCTGGACACGTCGGCCATGAAGTTCGTGGGAGAGCGAGCGGTGATCATCGAGGACGGTGTGATCGTCGACGTGGCCGACCAACACAGTGGTTCGGCCGATCTGGTGATCGATGCTGTTGGTTCCTACGTCGTGCCAGGTCTCATAGACGGCCATGTGCACTTCCGCTTGGCGACCATGAACTTTCGCCTACTGGCCGAGATGACCGAGGTCGAGTTCGGTATCCGCATGGCCACGCTCGCTCGCGACACCGTCGAGCGAGGCTTCACGACCGTTCGCGACCTCGGCGGTGATGTCACCGGTCTCATGCGCGCCATCAGGAGAGGGGTGGCAAGTGGTCCCCGTATCGTTCCTGCGGGCCGTATGCTCAGCCAGACCGGGGGTCATGGGGACACCGAGGGCGGGTACCGGGAGCCCCCGACCTGCGCGTGTGCCATGCGCAGCACGGCCTTCGGCATCGTGGCCGACGGGCCCGAAGCGGTTCGCAAGGCGGCTCGGCACAACCTGCGCGAGGGCAGTGCATTCTTGAAAATCCACGTGTCGGGTGGGGTGGCGACGCCGTCGGATCCACTCGAGTCGGTGCAGTTCACCGAGGAAGAGATCTCGGTTGCCGTGGTCGAAGCAGCACATCGACAGAGCTATGTGGCGGCGCACGCCTACTCACCCGAATCCATCCAGCTTGCGATCGAAGCGGGGGTGCACTGCATCGAGCACGGCAACATGCTCGACGATGTATCGGCCACGACCATGGCATCGGCCGAAGCCGTGCTTGTCCCGACATTGGCCACCTACGAGGCGATGGATCAACTCGGCGAGGAGCTGGGACTTCCTGCGTCGAATCGTGCAAAGAACACCAAGGTCTACGCCGCAGGATTGGCATCGCTCGAAGTCGCAAGGACTCACGGCGTGACCATGGGGTTCGGTACCGACCTGATCGGCGAATCCCAGGTTCGCCAGAATCGCGAGCTGGTCTTGCGGCACGAGGTCGAGCCCGCGGTCGACATTCTGCGCTCCATGTGGAACACGAACAGCCGGCTGTGTCATCTCGAAGGCCGCATCGGAACGCTCGCACCCGGTGCCTATGGCGATGTCGTGGTGTCGCGGGTCAACCCGCTCGAGGATCTGGCAGCCTTCGCCGACCCCATGACCGCCTTCTCCCATGTGATCCAAGGCGGCCAGATCGTAGTCGAGCGTTGACATCCGGGCGCCAGATGCACGAGCGTCAGAAGCTCATGTCGAGTGCTGGCTGGAGATCGACTCAGCGGGCACGGGATTGGTCGCTGGACAGGCCCCGGTCGCCGGGGATGAATTTGGTGACCCGGGATGAATTGGTCGCCGGGGATGAATTTGGTGACCCGGGATGAATTGGTCGCCGGGGATGTATTTGGTGACCCGTGATGAATTGGTGACCCGGGCAACGAGATCGAAGGTGTCGGGACCAGGTGGTTCGTACACATGATTTTCTCCTGCTGTTGGGGTGTGCCTTCAGCGGGACGGCACTCGCCGCTTCTTTCTGTGCGACGGAAACGGTTCTCGTGTAATCAGAGACACAACGGTTGTGGCCACAGGGGGTTGTGACACAATCGGCCCATGTCCGATGCGCCGGTTGTCCATATCGATCCCGAGCCGTTCTGGAATGATCCGTACCCGGCGCTGGCCACGATGCGGGCCGAGACACCCATCTGCTTCGTCCCCGAACTGAATGCCACGTTGTTGACGAAGCGCAACGACATCCACACGTGTGAGAAGAACGTCAAGGTCTTCTCCTCGGACCAGCCGGGTGGCCTCATGAACGAGCTGATGGGCAAGAACATGATGCGCAGCGACGGCGACGAACATCGCCAAGAGCGCTTCGTCTACTACCCAGCGGTGTCACCCAAGACCGTCAAGGCATCGTGGGCCGGGCAGTTCAGCACGCTGGCCGACGAGATCCTGGACGAAATGGTCGCGGGGGACTCGGTAATAGATCTGGTGCCGAGCTACGCCACGGCGCTGAGTGGTGAGGCGCTCAAGGCCATGACTGGTCTCACAAACATCACGTATCAGGAGATGGATGCGTGGAGCCAGGCGATGATCGACGGCGTCTCGAACTATGCCGGCGATCCCGATGTCGAAGCTGCGTGCCTGCATGCAACCGCAGCCATCGACGCAGCCATAGACGAGCGGCTCCCCGAACTCGAATCGTCTCCAGACCACAGCCTGCTGTCGGTCATGGCTGCATCGGGAATGCCGGTGGCGAACGTCCGAGCCAACATCAAACTCACGATTTCGGGCGGGCAGAACGAACCGCGAGACGCAATCGCGGGCGCGATATGGGCGTTACTCGTGCATCCCGAACAACTCGAAATCGTGCAGCGTGGCCAGGCCACCTGGTTGCAGGTGTTCGAGGAGTACTGCCGCTGGATCTCTCCGATCGGCATGTCGCCGCGTCGCATCGCTGCTGCCCATACGTTCGGTGGTGTGCACTTCGATCCCGAAGAGCGGGTGTTTCTGATGTTCGGCTCTGCCAATCGCGACGAGGAACACTTCGCCGATTCCGATCGTTTCGACGTGACGCGAGATACCCGCGCCAGCCTGACCTTCGGCGCAGGCCCGCACTTCTGCGCTGGTGCAGCTGCATCGCGCAGCATGGTCGGCGACGTGGCACTGCCAAAGGCATTCGAACGGTTGGCGAACCTGCGGCTCGACGAGTCGGACGACCCGGTGCGCTTCGGCGGCTGGGCGTTCCGAGGCCCGCTCAACCTGGCGGTGCAATGGGACCAGTAGCCAGCCGAGCTCGCTTGGGGGTCGAACAACCCCGGGTGCTATGACGTTCGGGTGACTCCATACCTCTTTTCCGGCTTGCGTGTGATCGACTGCGCAACCGTGATCGCTGCTCCCGCGGCAGCAACGATGCTGGCCGACTTCGGCGCCGATGTCATCAAGGTCGAGCAGCCCGGTGCCGGAGACATGCTGCGCATCTTGTCCGACATCGACACCACGCCCGATGCCGACCCGGACTGGTTCTGGGAATTGCACGGGCGAAACAAGCGCGGCCTGGCCGTCGACATGAAGTCGGTCGAGGGGCGTCAGGTCATGCAGCGTCTGATCGCGCAGGCTGATGTGTTCATCACGAACTATCCCTTCCCGGTACGCGAAACATTGGGTCTTCACCATGAAGCGTTGCGAGATCTCAACCCGAGCTTGATCTACGCATCGCTCACCGCCTACGGCGAGGAGGGGCCGGAACGAGATCGCAAGGGTTTCGATCAGCTGGCCTACTGGGCCCGCAGCGGTCTGATGGAGCTGATGCGAGAGCCCGAGACGGTGCCGACTCAGGGCGTGCCCGGCATGGGTGATCATCCAACAGCGGTCACGCTCTATGCCGGAATCGTGACCGCGCTGCTGCATCGAGAACGCACGGGAGAGGGTTCGCTGGTGCACACGTCGCTGCTGGCGAACGGCATGTGGTCGGCCGCAGGAATCGTGCAAGGTGCCATGGCCGGCGCCGACATGGACATCTACCGAACCCGTAACCGGGTGTACTCGCCGATGTTGCGGCCCTACGAGACTGCTGACGGGCGGTGGCTGCAATTCAACATGATCCGTGACGAAGAAATGCTGATGACCTTGCTGGTGGCGCTCGGAGCGGCAGAACTGCTGGCCGATCCGCGTTTCCCGGATCTGGTGACCATCTTCGGCGCCGCTCGCGAGCCATTCGGCGACGAAATTCAACAGGTCATTCACACCAGGACCGCTTCTGCCTGGCTGGCCGAGCTCGGGCAACACGATCTTCCGGTCAATCTGGTGGGCACGGTAGAAGAGGCGGCTGTAGATGAGCAAGCACGCGCGAATTCCATTGCGGTGCAGCCGGTCGACGGCGAACTCGACACGCCCTGGATCATCAACCACCCGGTGCAGGTGTCTGCCGTGCCGCAGGTCGGGCCGCGCCACGCACCCGCTCTCGGCGAGCACGGCCGTGAAATTCTGGGCGAACTGGGCTACTCGGTCGAGGAGATCGACGCGCTGATCTCACAAGGTGTGATCTGACGCCACGCTTGCGTCTGCGAGCCCGTGCTTCCGTATGAGCGAGGTCGCACAAGGCGGGTTTCACCAAGCTGAGTCGGCGCAAGCGTGATTGCGCTGCGTGATTGCGCTGCTTGATCGAGCTGTCTGATCGAGCGGCCGGCGGGGCTGGCAGGCGATGGCCAGGCAGCAGGTTAAGATTTCGCACGGCGACTGCTGCCACGATCGGTCGGCGTGAATCCAGCGGAGGTTCCCTCACCCATGACGAATGATGCCGGCTGGCCCGACGGTTCCGGAAATTCTCCGGGTGAGTCGGGCGCTCCCAGGCCGCAGTACACCCCGCTGGGTGCTCCGCCGTCGTTGCCGCTGCCCCCTCCGACAGCTCCGCTGCCTGCGCCAGTGCCGCCGCGCGGACCGGCATTCGGTGCCACTCCGCCACCCCCTCCGGGCACGCAGACCAGTTATGGCCAACCCGGCCCAGATCCGTCGGGCTCATCGGGGTCGAACACCGGTCGCAACATCATGCTTGCAGTGCTCGGCCTGGCGGTCATAGTTGGTTTGGTGTTCGCTTTCGTCGGTGGCGGCGACTCCGAACAAGTGGGCACATCGTCGACTTCGTCAGACGACAACCGCGGCGGACCTTCAACCGATGATGAGCCCGACGGATTGCAAGAAGAGGCCGACCAGGAGACAGCCGAAGAGGAAGAACGAACGTTCTTCGTAGATCCCTTCCGGCCCGACAGCGTGGCCGTCGACGCGACCTCGGTGTGGGTATCGGACTCCGCGTGTGGGGCGGTGCTCAAGATCGACAAGGCCACCGAGCAGATCGTGGGCGCGGTGAGCGTGGGTTCGTCGGCATCGGGTGTAGCGGTCGCCGGCTCGTCAGTATGGGTGGGTACTCGTGGTGGAGGTCAGGTGGCGAGGATCGACCCCGCTCGCCTTCAGGTGGTCGGCTCGGTCGAAATACCCGGGTCAGCACTTGGCCTGACCGCAAACGGTGATCAGGTGTGGGCGACCGATTCCTTGATCGGGGTGGTGTATCGAATCGACGCCGCTCGCTCGCAACTGGTCGAGACCGTGAAGGTCGGCACGGATCCTCATAATGTGGCCGTGGGCGATTCGGTGGTCTGGGTCACCAACCAACTCGACGACACGGTGACCAGAATTGACACCGGCCGCGGGGGAGCTTCGACCGTGATACCGGTCGGAAGTCGGCCGCTGCACATCGCCCTGGGAGCAGGGAGTGCGTGGGTCACCGACAGCGCCGATAGTGCGGTGCGACGTCTCGACGAGAACACCGGCGAAACCCTGGCGGTCATCGACGTCGGCACGTGGCCCCATGCACTGGCCTTTGCCAATGGCATGGTCTGGGTCGGCACCGAGACCGGCTCTCTGTGGCGAATCGACCCGGCCACGAACGAAGTAGCGCAAGTCGAAAACGCTGACTTCGGATCGATCGACACCGCAGTCGACGGCAACGATGTGTGGATCGCCGATTCGAGTGGGGGCCTGGTGGTTCGATTCGATGCCGGCACCGGTGCGGTCGGATCCATCATCGACGTCAATGAGTTCGGTGACTGCGCAACGTTCGAAGACGAAGCCTTCGGCCCGCCCCGCGACACCGACCTCTGAGCGCCTCTGAGCCCTCTTCTCCCGAATGCGAGGGTTCGGTGTTTCACGGCGCTGGGTCAGGTCGTGATAATCCTGGAGCGAAGTTCGAGGGGGAGTACTCATGGGCAGATTCGAAGACAAGACGGTAGTGGTGACTGGCGGCGGTGGCGGGATCGGCGGCGCACTGTGTCGTGACTTCGCCGCCGAAGGCGCCCGAGTGGCCGTGCTCGACCGTGCCGCCGGGCCTGCGCAGCAAGTCGCGGCCGAGCTGACCGCCGCTGGTGCCCACGCGATTGCGGTCACGTGCGACATCACCGAGCGCCCGTCGGTCGACGAGGCGATCGATCAGATAACCCAGCGTCTGGGCCCGATCGATGTGCTGGTCAACAATGCGGGATGGGACCTGTTCGTACCCTTCTTGGACACCACGCCCGAGGACTGGGCCAAGCTGATCGACATCAATCTGGTGGGTGTGCTCAATATGCACCATGCGGTGCTGCCCGCCATGGTGGAGCGAAGCGCCGGCCGGGTGGTGAACATCTCGTCTGATGCAGGTCGAGTTGGTTCGTCGGGCGAAGCGGTCTACGCCGCATGCAAGGCGGGCATGATTGCCTTTTCCAAAACCCTGGCCCGAGAGCACTCGCGCCATGGAATAACGTTCAACGTGGTCTGTCCGGGGCCGACCGACACGGATTTGCTGGCCAGCTTCGTGGACGCCGCTGCCAATCCCGACAAGCTGCGCGAGGCGTTCCGCCGTTCGATACCGATGGGGCGAATTGGTCAACCCGATGATCTGGTCGGCGCAGTGTTGTTCTTTGCCAGCGACCAAGCGGCGTTCGTGACCGGCCAGGTGTTGAGCGTGTCGGGCGGCCTGACCATGGCGGGCTGAGGTCTGACCGCTGACAAACGCGCCCCTGGCTGGTTGTTCACTCGGTCTCGGTAGCTCGGATCTCTGCCAGAATGTCGTCGTTGTGTTCGCCCAGCGCAGGTGCGGCAGTGCGGATTCGGGTCGGGGTGCGAGAGAACTTGACGGCCGGGCCCACGATCGAAACGGTCGTGCCGTCGTGCTGGGCCATCGACTGCAGCATGTCGCGCTCGAGTACATGGGGATCGTTGGCTACTTCGGCCAGCGTCTGCACATGCGCTGCGGGCAGGCCCCTGTCGCGCAATACGGTCACTGCTTCGTCTCGTGTGCGCTCGGCCAGCCAGCCGCCGAAGAGCATGTCACACACGTCGCGGTTGGCGGAGCGGGCTTCGCGGGTGGCAAAGCTCTCGTGCTCGGCGAGTTCGGGTTGCCCGATCAGTTCGGCGAGCACCTGCCAGTGCGAGTCGAGTAGTACCCCGGCGTACACGGGCCCATCTGAGCACTGATACAGATTGCAGGGGGCGAGGAAGCCGAACTGGTTGCCCCAACGATCGGGCTGGATGCCGTAGCTCCCGAGGGTGGGCAGGCCGTTGGTCGAGTGGATCATCGCATCGAGTAATGCAACATCGACATGTTGGCCCTCGCCGGTCTGGTCGCGGTGGCGAAGCGCAGCCATTGCGCCGATGGCACCGTGAAGACCTCCGAGATCGTCGGCCAGGAATGTTCCGGCCTTGGTGGCTTGTGCGTCGGGCGAGCCGTTCACCATCATGAAACCCGATGTCGCCTGCGCCATCGGGTCGTACCCGGCCGCCTCGTGATCTGGACCGAACTGTCCCCAGCCTGTTACCGATACGTACACGATGTCGGGTTTGACCGCCTTCACATCTTCGTATCCGAGGCCGTGACGAATCAGCGTGCCCGCCTTGAAGTTCTCGAGCATGACGTCGGACTGGGCGGCCAGCTCGAGCACGATCTGGCGACCCTCGTCTGACGTCATGTCGAGCGCAAGTGATCGTTTGTTGCGATTGACGGTGGCGTGCATGAGACTGACGTCGGTGTCGGGCAGCGGCATCAGAGCTCGGGCGACATCGCCGGTGGGGATCTCGACCTTGATGACATCTGCACCCAGGTCGGCCAGCACCGCACCGGCAAGCGGGCCCGCCCACGTGGTCGCCACTTCGAGCACGCGCACCCCGGCGAGCGGACCGGCCAGGTCATCTCGCGCGTCGGCGAAAAAGTCTTCCTTCTGCACAGCATCCCCCTGATGGTGACCGGAAGGCCACACTCAGATCCTAGGTCAGAAGACATGACGTCGAAGTGGCGCAAGGTCTACGAGCTTCTTACCTCGTGCGGTGATAACACTGCTGCCGCTGGAGCATCATTGATCAATGGACAACCGACAGATGCGCTACGAGGTGGCAGCACTCGGTGCTCGACCACCGTAACTCGACCACGGAGAACTCGCCGTGCGTCAAGCGGCCGACCACACCTGACCATTCGACGGCTGTTAGCTTTCGGCGATGGACGTTCAGGAACAGACGATCGACACGAAGACCGATGACGGCGAGATGGCTGTGGTCATCACCCAACCGGTTGCGGCACGTGATGGCGCAGCAGACTGGCCGACAGTCCTGCTCTTCATCGACGCCCCCGGGCTGCGCCAAGCGACCCGAGATTTCATGGGCCGCATGGCAGGCGAGGGTTACCGGGTGGTCACTCCTGACCTGCACCACCGCCACGGCCGGCTATTGGTCCCTGGCGGCAGGGAAGAAGTCATGGGTTGGATTGCCTCGATGACCGATGATCAGATCCAACACGACGGCAAGCGTGCTCTCGAAGCCGCGGGCGTTCAGGACGACGTGCCATATGTAGCCATTGGCTTCTGCTTGGGAACGCGGGCGGTGTTTCGGGCGATCGAGCAGAACCCCGACCGAGTGCTCGCCGGATCGTGTTGGCACCCGTCATTCATGGCCGATGACAAACCCGACTCACCACACCTCACGGCCAACCAGATCACCCGGCCGATGTATCTGGGGATCGGCGAGGCCGACGAGGTCCAGTCCATTGCCATGCATCAGCCATTTCTCGATGCGGTTGCGCCGCTCGACAACGTCGAGGTGATGACCTTCGCCGGCGCCGATCACGGCTTCACCTGGCCCGGTACTCCCACCTACCACGAGACTGCCGCCGAGACCAGCTGGGCCAAGACCCTGGCCATGTTCGCCGCAGCGTTCTAAGGCCCTGGAGCTGGCTCCGACAAAGCGCAAGTGGGATTGCCGAAACTGCATCTTTTAGTCGCTCGGTGGGGTCAACCTGCGCAATCGGAGTCAACGGCATCAACGCTCGCGCCGGGCGCGTTCGTACATACGCCGGTAGAGGCCTTCGTGTCGAAGCAGTTCGTCGTGGGATCCTTGTTCGGCAATTCGGCCGTCGTGAAGAACGACAATGCGATCAGCGAGTGCGAGCGTCGAGAACCGATGCGATATCAGCAATGTGGCACGGCCTTGCGCCAGCTCTGTGAAGTCTTGAAATACGTCGTATTCGGTGTCGGCGTCGAGATTCGCCGTCGGCTCGTCGAGCAGCATGATCGGCGCCACCCGCGCAAAGGCTCGGCCGATGGCAAAACGTTGTTCCTGACCGCCAGAGAGCTGTACCTCACCGAACGCCTTGCCGAGAGCGGTGTCCAAGCCATTCGGTAACTTGGCGGCGATTGCATCGACACCGACCTGGGCCGCCAGCTGTTCCACTGCCGAGCGATCGTCGATCAGGCGTTCCCAATCGCCCAGCGCCAGGTTTTCGGCCGCAGTCCCTTCGTAGGCCCCATACTGTTGGAACACGCAAGCAACCTCGTTACGCAGAGCCACGCGATCGAGTTCGGTGGTCGGCTGGCCATTGAGCCGTATCTGGCCTATCTGTGGTGAGTACAAGCCGGTGATGAGTTTAGCAAGTGTGGTTTTCCCGCTGCCGTTGGCGCCAACCAGTCCAACCACCTCCCCTGCAGCAATGGTCAGATTCACGTCGTGTAACACTGGCTCTCGCGTACCCGGATAGGTGAACGTCACGTTCTCGACTTCGAGCGACGCCGATGCCGATGCCGATGCCGGGGGCTTACTACTCGGCGTTGCCCGCACCGGCTCGCCCTGTTGCTCGCTGGAGGGATCGTCGGGATGCTGGAAGGTATTGGCGAGGCCGAGTACTGCTGCAATGGTGACGGTGCCGAGCAAATCCCATCGAACCCGACCGATCGCCAACACGAGCTGATCGATTGCCGTACGCACGGCTCCAACGGCACCTGCAAAAATCGCCACGTCGCCGAGCGTGACCAAGTCGTCGGCGGCCTGCCCCACGACCCGCCACAGCGAGAGGTAGATGATGACAAGCACCAAGGCCCCAAAGACCAGCGACGCAACGAGTTCTCGAACGAACATGGCTCGGCTCTCACGAACGACCGCTCCGAGGTTGTCGTCGACTCGCCGTCGAAAAAGTGGCCCGAGGTTTAGCAGGCGACTCTCCGGAAGCCGGCGCTCGTCGATCAGGGCTTCGGTGAAGTGAGCAGCCCAC
>ENA-ORXT01000215-ORXT01000215.1-marine-metagenome-genome-assembly--contig:-NODE-215-length-96412-cov-7.068750_pt1 | contig 96412 bp, 78 predicted proteins | sample MGYA00237868_ERZ511482 | MGnify/ENA metagenome assembly ERZ511482 | reverse complement strand
TGGAGCCGCCTTCGTGGGAGACGGTTGCAGAAGTGCATAGGCTATGGGGCATTCGAAAGAAAGAGCGCGGCCTCTAGCCTGTTCTATTCATCGGGCGAGCTACGAAGAGCATTTTCTCTCAGGTTTGATGCGCCCGATGGCGAGTTCCATCTGGCGGGGTTTTTGAAGGCTGGATTCTCGATTTGGGGCGTGCGTGGGCACAGCTTTGGACACCCGCTCCCTATTTTCAACGCGGGGAGCGCCGCACCAGGGAAGCTATCCCGGAGTTCGTGCGTAGGCTGCTCTGCGCCAGGCTCCTCTCACCTCGTCGTCCACCCGTGCGCTCAGATGTAGACGGACCTTACGGGCGGTGACTACCACTCTCGCCGCTCGCTTGAGTAACTGAAGTTGGATGGTTCCTAGCATGGAGCGCGACCACCGCGTCCCCTGTAGCACCACCTCCCGGAACCGATGCAGGATCCCATAGACCGCCATGTGCTGGATCAACCGGAACGCGTTGGCAGTGGCCGAAGTGCAGGGACTCGTGTCGCTGCCAAGCGACTTGCATTCTCGGATGCATCGTTCCGCCTCGCCGCGCCCGCAGTAGATGGTCTGGTAGATGTATTGCGCGCTGCCTGCATTCAGCGAGGTGACCACGTATCGAACATCCACCCCGAGCGGTCCCGCAATGAGGCGTGCCACCACCCGCCGCTCCCTCGACCAACTCCGCGCCGCGTAGGTCGCCTCGGTGTAAGTGGTGATCTCCAGCGAAGCATCCTCGCCCTGCTCCACGAGGTGCGCGCGCTTGTCAGCAGCCGCCTTCACCGCCGGGGCGAACAGCCGTTCCAGCACCTTGTTGCCAGGCAGTCCCGTGACGTGTTCCACGCCCCGCCGAGACACGGCCCCCGCACCCGTGCCGGTCTGCTCCTCCATCCAGTCCATCACGGCGGGCTTGGTCAGGTGACCGTCGGCACGAAGCAGGATGCGGGTCTCTGGCAACATCCGCCGCACCACCTCCACGATGCGCCGAAGCACCGCGAGGATCTCGCCGGAGTTCGGCGTCGTCCCCTCGCGCATGACCGCTCCCAGGGGCCTCCCGGTGACACCGTCGAGGATGTAGAAGGGCATCAGGCAGGTGTCGCCGACATACCCGTTGAAGAAGCCGAGCTCTTGCTGCCCATAGACGACATGTGCGCTGGGATCGAGGTCGATCACCAGCATGGGCAGAGTCTTCTTGCTTTTCTGGCAGTGCCCCAGACTCCACTCAAGCAGAGCCAGCGAGAGTCGCAGGATGTCGGCGCGCCCGACCGAGTTCTCCAACCGCGACACCGTTGGCTGGCTCGCAAGGGCCGCACCCACTTCACGCCCCGATGCGCTCTGGAACACCGAGTCGTGCCGCAACCGGTCGCTGTCATCGCCGTGATGAAAACCGGCCATCATCAGGTGGAGGCGCTGGGAGAGGATCTCTCGCACGGAGTGAACTGGCGTGCGGCGTCGGTCGTGGATGGCATCGGCCAGCGCGTCGATGAGATCTTCTCCGACCCCGCTCGCCAGCACGGCGGCAATGCCCGCATCGCTGGTTAGTTCCGGTTCGTCAAAACTCACCTGCCAACGCTTACCCTTGAGGCTTGCCAGGTCGATCAGATCGGTATTCTCTTGAGCGGCAGTTGCCGCTTTGGTTTGTTTTTTCACAACTCCCTCTCTAGCAGAGGGGCAGGCCTGCGGCAGCTGCCTCTTGTGAATATTTCAGGTTAGGGGGCGTTTCAAGATTCTGTGTCTTGAGGTGCATAATGATTGGAGAGACACGGACGAAGCGGTAGGAGTTGTGCCGTGCGCTATCCGTCGGTCAAGCGGCCCGACTTAGATCCGAAAGTCGAATGCTGCAGCAAACCCTTTATGATCGTTGATTCATCCAGCCTGAAATCGCAGCAGGGCGATGATCCAGGCCACCCTTCACTTGACGCGGATCGTGATGACGAGGGCTTACTCCGATGAAAACGCTCGTCGTCCACCTCTGGGGTCGGATCCGTACCAGTTTCTGGTTTTTCCCCGCCATGTTCGTCGTGGCTGCTACCGTGATCGCCTGCGCCACGCTCGCGGTCGATCATATTTTCGAAAAGCAGATCGCAAGCTGGCTGCCGAAGTTTCAGGAGGTTTCCGCCGATGGTGTCCGGGCCGTGCTTTCGACCGCTGCGACGGCGGTTCTCACACTCACAGGCGTTACTTTTTCCGCCACACTGGTCGCTCTGACCTTAGCCTCGAGCCAGTTCGGTGGCCGCTTGCTGCGCAACTTCATCCGATCGGTCCCGAACCAAGTCACGCTTGGAGTGCTGTTGGCGAACTTCGTCCTCTGTATGATTGTTCTTCGGTCCGTCGGTGGTGTCGCCGGCGGTGAGTTCATCCCCCACGTCTCCGCGCTGGCTGCCTTCCTCGCGACCCTTGGCAGCCTCGCGGTGTTCATCTTCTTCATTCACCACATCGTCGTCTCACTGCAGGCGGAGAACGTCGTCGCCAGCGTCTACTCCGAGCTTGACGGCGCGATCGACGAGCACTTTCCCGACCAGCGACCGGATGGCGAAGCAGAGCAGGACGCGAGCGAGGAAAAGCTGGATTGGGACAAGATCGATCAGGAGATTGCGGTCGTGGCGACGCGCTCTGGGTACGTTCAAGCCGTGGATCGCGAGGGGCTCGTTGCGCTCTGCTCGCGCCTGGATCTCTGCTGCCGCGTGTTGCATCGCCCAGGCCAGTTTGTGCAGCACGGGGCCAGCCTGATCGCGATCGGTGGCGAGAAAGCGAGCGATCTCGGTGAGGAGGAAAGAGAGGGTTTTCTGGAACGGATCTATATCGGGCGCATGCGGACTGCGGAAGAGGACTTCCAGTTCGGCCTGCGGCAGCTGGTCGAAGTGGCCCTGCGTGCGCTCTCGCCCGGGATCAACGATCCATTCACGGCGATGAACTGCATCGACTACCTCGGTGCGGCCATTGCGAAGGCTGCCCAGCGCAGTCTTCCCGAGCGAGTCTTTGCCGATGAGAACGGAACCCCGCGCGTCCAAGTTCGCCCCCTTGTGTTCGGCGACTTGGTGGCCACCGGCTTCGATCAGATTCGACAGGCCGCCGGAACGCGACCCGACATCGCCATCCGCCTTCTCGATGCGCTCGCGGGCATCTTCTCGCAGGTGAAGCTCGAGACCCACTGTGAGATCATCAGGAGTTACGCCGAGCTGGTTGCAGATACCGCGCTCGCCGCCACCGAGGTTGGTCGCGATCAGGAGGCGATCCGCAAGGCATACGAACAGATTGGCTGACGCCAGCCGGCCGCTTGTTTGAAGAGACGAAGAGGCCGCAGGCGGGCTAAATTTTGATGGACCCAAAATCCGTACCAGAACGCGGAGTCGCACTCGCCCCGCTCAACGCAAACGCTCCGTCGGTCGCAGCGATTATTTGGGATCACCGCCTCAAGGCTTGCCTAGCGAAGCGACGGCAGCCGTGCCGATCTCCGCTGCGAGCGTATTGACGGTGCCCCTCCCATCGGGATGGAGTCTGCTGGCGAGAAGGATGACAAACAGGTTGCGCACCGGATCGATCCAGAGAGCGGTGCCGGTGAAGCCGCCATGCCCGAACGCCGATGCGCTGTAGCTCGGACTTCGATTGGTGGACAGATGACTCCAGACGTCGAAGCCCGCGGTGCGACGAACCTGGCCGGGCAGCGAGCGCGCCTTGCCTAGTTCCGCCACCGTCGCCGGAGCGAGGATGCGAGCGCCATTCGCAGCCGTTCCTCTGCGGAGAATCATCTGCGCATAGAGAGCGAGATCCTGGCCGGTGGCGAACAACCCGGCGTGACCCGAGACCCCGCCCACTGCGTAGGCGCGTGGATCGTGCACTTCGCCGAGCACCCACTGACCGTTGCGTTTTTCCGTCGGTACCATTCGGTGACGGAGTTCCTTCGCCGGGCGGTAGCCGCAGTCCGTCATCCCCAGCGGGGTGAAGATCTTCTCCTGGGTGAACTGATCGAGGGGCTGGCCGGACAGCCTCTCGACTAATTTTCCCAGTACCTGATAGCCGACGTCCGAATAGACGAACCTGGTTCCCGGTCGACGGACGGGCGTCAGATTCCAGAGATTCTCCCAGGCTTTTCCTGCTCCCGCTCGATAGTCGGCGATCGGGTTGTCCGCGACGAGTCCGGAGGAGTGCAGCAGCATCTGCTCGATCGTGATCCGTGACTTGCCGTTGACTCCGTAGCCGGGCAGGTGCCTTGCCACTGGATCCGAGAGCCGAAGCCTACCCGCCTCACGGAGTAGAAAGACGGCGGTCGCCGCAGCCACTGGTTTGGTCAGCGAAGCCAGATCAAAGATCGAGTTCTTCGTCATCGGAACCTTGGTCGGCAGCACCGAGCGCAGATGGTAGGCCTCGTGGAGCAGGATCTCGTCGCGGCGCCCGACGACCACGACGGCCCCGGGACATTCCCCGTCGCCGACCCGCTTCGCCACCAGGCGAGCCACCCTGGCGCCCAGATCCTCCGGCTCTGCGACGGGCTCGGCACCGAGCAACGGAGCCCCCAGCAGCAGCGATGCCGATCCAAGAATTTCGCGCCGGGTCGATCTCACGGGTCTCATCATCATCATTGCTCCTCGCAGTCCCGGTCACCACCCTTTCCAGCAAGCCGTCCCATGGCCACTCCGGCCGACTCGGTTGGAAGCTTGTTCTGGGCCACTACGGTTTCGTTTCGAGACGCCGCAACCTCTTCTGGATGCCTTCCAATTTTCTGACGAGAGCGATTCCCTTGAAAAATTTGCGGATCGGCTGAGCCGGATACCCAGCGTAGACGGCCGATCCCTCCAGATCGCTGATGATCCCGGACTGAGCGGTGAGAATCGCGTCGTCGCCCACTTGAATTTGATCTCCACAACCGACCTGTCCTCCAAGAATGACCCGGTTGCCGATCTTCGAACTACCCGCAACACCCGCCTGACCACAGATGAGCACGTCTTCCCCGACGACATTGTTGTGGCCGATCTGAACAAGGTTGTCGATCTTGGTGCCGCTCTTGATCCTCGTCGCTTCCAGGGTGGCTCGATCAATGCAGGTGCAGGCCCCGATCTCGACGTCATCTCCGATTTCGACGGTCCCAAGCGAGTCGATCCGCAGATGGCCTCCCTGCCTTTCCCCGATGAACTGGCCCTCTTCCCTGGCCACCTCCGCGTTGCCTCGCTCGGCGGTGACGAAGCTGAAGCCGTCGCTTCCGATGACCGCGTTTTGATTCACGACGACCCGGTCCCCGATCGAGACGTGATCCGCAATCGAGACTCCACTGCGGAGAAGGCAGTCCGCTCCGATGGTCGAACCCTGGCCCACGACCGCGCACGGTCCGATGGTCGTCCGGTCTCCAACCCGGGCGTTACGCTCGATGACGGCATTTGGACCGACCGCGACGCCCTCGCCCAGGAGCGCGGTTGCATCGATGAACGCCGAGGGGTGAATTCCAACCGGTTCGGGTGGATGTCGAGGGAAGAGCGGCGTGATATGCGCCAGAGCAAGCCGCGGCCGGGCCAGCATGATGACCCCGGGAAATTCACCCAAGAGATGAGGCGCCTGCTCCGCGAGGTCCTTGGCGGTCACCACCGCAGGACGGGTCTCATGGCTTAGGGCCATCGCGAGGTATTCCTCGCTCATGACCAGGACGAGATCATCGGGACCGCCGGCTGCCGATGGATGAACGAACCGGCTGACGCGATGAGATGAATCTCCCGTGAAATCAGCCTGGGGAAGGCTCTCGCGGAGTTCCTGAAGTGAATAGCTCGTCTGAGGAGGCATGTCTGACTTTTGATGGTTTGATCAAGGAGGATTGACTTCCGGTCCGCCGGGCTTGGCGTGCCCTGTCTTGCGAGGGCCCGGTGCGAGCGCCTGGGTTAGGCAATGTTTGCGGGAAGCCGGATCATCGATTTCCGCATGTCTGGTCGATCCTGATCTGCATACCTTACTGGGACTTATCTGGACCTCGCCAGCACGAAATCCGGTGGCGCTCCCCGGCCGAGGGAGGGCCCTCATCTCGTAACCAGCGGCAATTCCTTTGCCGGGCCAAACGGGTGCGGTCAGCTGCCCACGTAATCGACCGCAGCGGGTGGGGCCTCCACGCCCCCTGCAGAAGCAAAACGGCGCGCCTCCCACTTGCACCCCTCCAAAACCGCTCTATATCTCCCCACCAACCGCCAGCTTAGCTCAGTTGGTAGAGCAACTGATTTGTAATCAGTAGGTCAACGGTTCGAACCCGTTAGCTGGCTTGAACATAACCCCTTGAAAATCAACGAGAAGCGGCCAGAAATGGCCGCTTCTTTGTTTTCGGGGACTGTCCTCTAAAACCCCTGTGACACTCAAAAAACCGTCCAAAATGAGTGTCATTTGCGTGTCGCGTGAAAATCTCAACGCGCGGCACTTCATTCGAAGCGATAGATTTTGGCCTCCCATGGGGCGAGAACAAAAAAAACTTTAGCTTGTCTGCCAGATTTTTCAGGACTCCCACACAACCGATGGGGTGGCCTGCTCGCAAAACGCCTTGGCAAGTTGCAGTTCCCTCTTCCTTTGTTCGTCAGGGTCTGAGTCCTCTGGCCAGCCTGAGATGTTCGCGTGGTGAAGTGGAGGTTCGGCAGGAACGGTTTCGAGCCCCAATGATCGCGGAAAATCGGCGGTAAAGGAAGCGTAGCCGATGCTACTGGCCTTGCCGCGCGCCTTGGCAACTTGGTCTGCAAGTGCCTTCACCTCATCTTCATTTAGCCCGGAAATTCGGTTCACCGAAATTTCACGGATCTTCGGAGGGGGCGAGAACAGACTGGGCCTGGGCCGGAGCAGTGTCTTGGCAATCTGGCTATTTGAGGTGATGGCTCGCTGAAGCACCTCGTCATCGGCTACTTCCTCCGGCCTGCCAGACGCCAGAGGCATATCACGCGAGGGCCATCAGGCTCCGAATCGTACTGGCAAGCCTCTCAGGAAACTGGTCGATGAACGAGAGCGTACCACCGAATTCTTCGTCGCCGTGGATGACAGCCCAAGCAAGCCGAGGAGAAGCCGCAATCGTTACCGAGAGCGTTCTTCTCCGATCGAAGTCCCAGTCGAGTGCCAAGTCGCCGTTGGGCATAGCGTAGATGTCTGGGTCGGGTAGATCAGGCGGGCAGAGATGCAGTAGCTTCTTTCCCCTCGAAACGGCCGTTTTATCCAACGGTGCCGCGCCGTATCCATCCCAATTCTCTGCGCCGCACTCCTCCACAAGTTCTGCCAGATCAGTCGCGAGGCGATCAACGGGGCTCTGTAAGACAACCGACCGAGTGGGGCTCTCTTCCTTAAAACGCGAAACGAGAGTCTCCATGCTACGGGCGTCTTCGGAGATTCCTGCTGTAAGCCAGCAGGCTCCAACGCCAAGAACACAAGGTAGGTTAACAGAGGACATCAGCGAAACAAATCTAGGCAGGTATCATGGAGACTACCAGTAAAGATCTTGTTCTTTAAATTCTGTAGCTGGGTCATGTGTTCCCATATATCGACCGCCTTGGGATCAAATTGGCTCCCGCAGGCGGTTCCGATATCGAAGAGAAGTTCGAGAGGCTCCAAGTTGGCGATCGAGATGGAAACATAGGCGCGGTGTCCTGTACCGGATTCCACGAGTTGGACACGACTTAAAAAATTCTCAGCAGCAAGGCCATCGGCTTCTGCGAAGGGCGGGGTGATCTTCACATAATTGGCGATGTCGGATAGACAGGCTCCTTCTGGGAGGCGTATTCGATTGATGAATCGAAGAGCCTGCCTAGTGGTAGATCTTGGCCGTGCCACCTTGGTGTATTGCTTCCACAGTTCACGGCAAAGCGGGAGAAGATCTTCAAATGATGTGTAGGGTTTGAGGCGATGCAGACTCATCCCGTCTCGCCGGAACTGAAGGGTCAACTTTTCGTCTTTAGACCTGAACTCCACGCCACCCCAGTCGCTACTGCTGTGAGTAACCGGGTTGCCTGTCTTTTCCTCGGGAGCAATCTGGACATCCGCGATCATCAGTGAACGCATCATTGGAAACTCCTCTTGGTCCACGGCCTTTCTTGCGGCGTCTCTGAAGGAATCATGTGAACCATTCACCCTAGCTGCACACCCCAAATCAAAAACCGCCTCCACTACGGGTGCATTCGGGAATTCTAAAGGGTGATCTGCCACGAGGTACGAGTATCAGCGCAACTTAGGAGGCACAACTCCTCTTGTCATCTTGCAACAGCACCCGTGCCCGGTGGCCGATAGCGTAGGGTTTCTCTAGGCTTCTTCCCCGTGCCCCGCGTGACATGATCCGCTGGCGTCTCTGCACGGTCTTGCCACGGGTCTCGTCACGAAGGCGGCGGTCTTGCCATCTTGCCACCGTCTTGCCACGCCAAGAGTCCTTGTGAAACCTAGCATTGTGGCATGATGACAAGACGAACCTCGGTTCATGGAGTCTATCCTTGGCGTTTCGGCAGGGGACCCTCGAAAGGAATCTCTTTTGGCGCGACTCGGCCCGTGACGCCTTGGGCTAACGGCGTGTTTGTGTCCACGGGGTTCATTTATGGCGTGGCGTTTTGGCGGCGTACTTGAACCTGCGCCTCTTGGCTGGTGAATGAGCCGAGGTCGGGTGCTACTTGAGCCGATCCGACCCATGGGGGGGTAAGGGGTCTCCTTGGAGCTTTCGGATACTGCGCCGAAGGGGACCCGCGCCGCAAATTTGAGCCGGAGCCGAATTTTATCTGAGCCGAAAGTGAGCCTCTCCCCGTCATTGGCACCACGACGGCACCCCCCGCCCCACTAAGGAATCTATTCCGGCACCCGAAGGGGAGGTTGTCTACACACTCGGGCAGAAAAGGCGGGATAGTCCTTTTCAGGATTGGCACTTTGCCTAGAACGGGTTCTCGCCTCGGCCTCGCGAACGGGAAGGAGATTCTCTAGCTCGCGAGGGAAGGAGACGAGCGGAATTCCATTTGCCTGAGCGAACGCGCGGAGGCGACAGCTTTCTCTACTTCCTCGGGAGTCGGGTCCACGCCCGTGAGAGATCGGAGGGAGCGGCGAACCCTCTCCGCGTGCGAAAGCGGCGGCTGATTGGAGAAGATCCGTGCCGCTTCCTGATAGTGGGCTGCTACTTCCGCTAGGCTCATTGGCGTCCATATATCACCGTTTCCGAGTCTGTATGCAAGACGGATCTGCTATACGCTCATGCGGCTTCGATATCGACGATCCTCTCTTCTCCGGCGCGGATCAACCAAAAGGCTTCGACTTCCTTCTTCTCCACTCGCTTTGCATAGGCATCGAACAGGACATTGCTGGAGCGCTGTCCCATGCGTTGCTGGAGTGCTGGGGCGTCTTCGTCCAGACCAAGCCAGTAGGAGGTGTTGGACTGCCGTAGAGCGTTGTGGGCCAATCCTTGATCTTTGCCGCCACTCTCGTCGCCTCATGGATCCTCCGGCCATTCTCGGGCCATACAGGGCCAGCAGGTTTGCGAGAGGCATGGGTAGGAGGAGCGTGCCTCTTCGGTCAACGGTTCGAACCCGTTAGCTGGCTTTTCGTTTCTGCCTGCCGATGCGCCCGGCAAGCATCGCATCTTGCCACGACCCCGTGCGCTTCGTAAGACTGCGGGATGCACCGCTGTCTCTCTCTGGCACTTCTCCTTCTCTTCGGCTCGCTTCTGGGCGCGGGTTCGGCTTTCGCAGAACCCAAGGCCGGATCACGGCCGAACGTCGTTCTGATGATGACGGACGACCAGGGCTACGGACAGATGGGCGCTCACGGTCATCCCTGGATCGACACTCCGAATCTCGACGCCCTGTTCGCGAAGAGCACGCGCTTCGACCGCTTCCTCGTCAGCCCGACCTGCTCGCCGACACGCGCGGCTCTGATGTCGGGACGTCATCCGCTGAAGAACGGAATCACCCACACGATCCTCGAGCGCGAGCGCATGGCGCTGAGCACGGTGACAATCGCCGAAGTTCTGCAGAAGGCCGGTTACCAGACGGGCATCTTCGGCAAGTGGCACCTCGGCGACGAGGAGGAATACCAGCCGCGCAACCGCGGGTTCGGCGAGGAGTTCATCCACGGGGCCGGCGGGATCGGTCAGGCCTACGCCTGCAGCTGCGCGGATGCGCCGGGCAACAAGTACTTCGATCCGGTGCTCCGCCACAACGGCACCTTCGTGAAGACGGAAGGCTACTGCACCGACCTCTTCTTCACGGCGGCTCTCGGCTGGATCCAGGAACAGAAGCAAAGCGACGAGCCCTTCTTTGCCTACCTCACGACCAACGCGCCGCACGGGCCATTCATCGCTCCGGAGAGCAACACCAAGAAGTTTCAGGAACTGGGATTCGGCAAGACGCAGGCGGGATTCTACGGGATGATCGAGAACATCGACGAGAACATGGGGCGACTCGTGGCCCATCTCGAGGCCTGGGGGCTGATGGAGAACACGCTTCTCATCTTCATGTCGGACAACGGCACGACCGGCAACGGGTCGGGACGCGGCAGGATCGGGACGCTTCCCGACGGCACCGAGATGAACCTGTTCAACGCGGGCATGAAGGGCATGAAAGGGTCTGCCGACGAGGGCGGCGTGCGCGTTCCTTTCCTCGCGCGATGGGATGGCGTGCTCGCCCCGGGCCGCACGGTCGATGCTCTGTCCGCCCATATTGATCTGTTCCCCACGCTCGCCGAACTCGCTGCCGCTCCGCTGCCGCCGAACCAGGTGGAAGGGCGCAGCCTCCTGCCTCTGCTCGTCGATCCTGAAGCGGAGTGGGCAGACCGGTTTCTGTTCACCCAGATCGCTCGGTGGCCGACGGGACAAGAACCCGACGATCACGCGTGGAAACGTTTCGCTGTGCGGAACTCGCAGTACCGCCTGGTCGGCGACGCTCTCTTCGACATGAACCAGGACCCCGGTCAGACCACCAACCTCGCCGAGTCGAAGCCGGAGGTCGTGGCGGAGATGCGCAGAGCCTACGAGAAGTTCTGGAAGGAAGCCCGCCCGCTGATGGTCAACGAGGACGCACCGATGTCCCCGACCAGGCCCTATCACGTCGATTTCAAAATGCAGTCGGAGGCTGACGGCATCGCCGACTGGACCCCGCCCGTGATCGCGAAGTAGCCTGCGGGGATCACCGCCCCCCCCGACATTCTGAAGCAGTTGCGCGGCTTGCTCTTACCCTGCAGGTTCGCGCTGAGTGAGTTTTCCGTCACTTCAGAAATCGACGGCATTGGTGGTCGGCAGTCTCCTTCTATGGGGGGGCGCCGATCTTCCTGCCCAGAACGCCGGGCCCGGCGACCCGACTGGACCGCGCTTCGTTCCCAACGGGGTCAGCGTACCGGATGCCTGGGATGCCCAGCAGCATCTCTACGTGAAGGGCAACCTCGGACTGCCTGCCGAGAGTCTCGTCGAACTGGAGGCCTGGCTCGATGCCAAGGCTCCGAACTGGACGGTCTACCTGGCCCGTGACGCAGCGGGAGAAGCCTTTCGCGACGCCGTGGGCACGCGCTTCACGGGCATGGACGCGGTGGAGGAGGCGATGGGCACCCAGCTCCCCAATCGAACCGGCTTCGGCAAACTCGTTCACCCCGAAACGGGGCAGCGTTCTGGCGCCTACTTCATCCTCTTTCTTGGCGAGCGGAAATTCTCGTACCACGCGAGCGAAGTCTACGATGCTCACGGACTGGGCGAGGAGAACTGGATCGGCCAGCTCGACCGCCCCGCGTTCCAGGCGATGCGGGGCGGAGGGCGAATCGTCGATGCCGTCAAGGATACCATCCTCCACGTTGATGAACGACTCGCGCGGGCGATCGATGCCCGGCGTTCCGCGGCCAAGCTTCTCAAGGAGAAGGCTCTGCGGAGCATTGAAGCTGCCGAGGAGATCTACTCCTACGCCCGGGAGGAACAGGACGACTTTCTCGAGCGTCACCCCGAGGGGACCACGTTGGGAGAACTCGGGTGGGAGAAGGTGCGCGACGACCTGGCCGTCGCCCGCGCCGAGCAGCAGCTCGGAAACCACGAAATCGCACTTGCGAAGTCGAGCGAGGTGCGTGACACCCTCAAGCGCTGGCTTGAAGGGCTGGAAGAGTTCAACTCGATGGAGGCCCAACTGACGGAGATGAAGTCTCTGCTCGCCGAGAACCCGCCGCATGCCGGAAGTGAAAGTTCCCGTCAGGCCAGCGCGACCGCGAGCGCCGATCTGGTTGCTGCCGAGACCGCGCTCGCCCGAGGCGACTTCCGTGCCGGCGAATTCATCCGGCGCGCGGCCGACGGCATCAGCCGAATCCGCGCGGAGAACCACGCGACCGCGCTGCGCGTCGCTCGGACCCGCACCACGGCTGCGGGAGGCACGGCCGGAGCCGCCGTCCTAGGCAGTGCTCTCCTGTTCTTCCTCAACCGACGCCGACGGCCCTCCCGGGACGAGGCTCTCGCGCAGCTCGGCGAATGGCGGGCCGGGTTCCGCGAGCGGCGCGACCGGATCTTCGATCTCCTCGACCGTTGCCGCGCCAACGTCGGAACGGGCGCCGACCTCAAGGAGAGCCGTACTTCGGGAACGACCCGTGAACTCAGCGAGGAAGCTCTGCGCGACGTCGATGAACTCTTCGTGATGTCGGGCTGCGTCGACCGGCTCATCGACGAGGCGGAGAACCTGAGCCGGCCCTCGGGGGTCGGAAGCCGGGTGCGCAATCTCTTCGCCAAAAAGCCCTTCGCCCGAACCCTCGAGCTCCTCCGGGAAAAGCCAGTCGAATTTTCCCCTGAAGAAGGGCTCGAGATGATCCTCCGGCGGGAGGACGGCAAGACCTATGAGCCCGTCATTGATGATCCCCGCAGGCGGGAAGCTTTCCGGATGACCTTCGAGGAACTTGTCGCGGCTTTCGACAAGAAGGCCGAGGAGGCGGAAATCGAGATCGAGCGAATCGAGAATGGCTGGGCTCAGATTTTTCCCGCCCTCAAGGGGGTCGGAGACCGACTGGAAAAGCTGGGCCTACAATCGGCCTCCCTGCTTGATCGCAGTCACGAGGACGGTTACCTCGGTCTCCCGGCTCTCGCGGAATCCGAGCTGCCACGGCTCGACGAGGCTCTGGAGGCTGCCGGGACCCGCGGCGAGACCGATCCGGTCACCTCGGTCGAGGAAGACCTGCCCGCCTTGCAGCGACAGTCGAGCGAGGCGGCTGATCTTACTGAGCTGCTGCTCGACTTCCGCAACGAGAGCTATCCGATCATCGACCAGCGAGGTCGGCGCCTGGTGAACAACGGGCGCAAGACCGAGTGGATCGGCGCCCGTCTGGAAGTGGTCTCCCAGCAGGCCGACTCCCTTCTTGCGGGCCTGGGCGAGCGGAGCGTGATCGACGACGTCGAGGCAGTAGCCGCCGGCCTCGACGACCTTGCTTCCGATACGGCCGAGGCGCTTCGCATCGATCAGGCGGCCTCGGGCCCGGTCACCGCACGGCTCGCCGCCGTCCGCGATGAGGTCCGAATGGCCCGCGAGGAAATCGCTGCCAGCCTAGGTCTGGCCACCAAGCGCATTCTCGACGGTGAGTCGGTGACCCACGGAGATTTCAACCCCGATACCTGGCTCGACCGGGCCGAAGCCTTGTTTCCTTCGCTCGACGCCGCGGTCGACCGCGGTGCCATCCCCGCCGCGGGCGCCGCTCTTCAGGAACTCGAGTCCCACCTTCAGGAGGGCTCCGACCTGGTTTCGGACGCGCGCGAGGCGCTGCGTGAAAATCCGCGGCGCCTCGTCCAGGCGCGCAAGCGCCAGAAACAGCTCCGCGAGAAACTCGAGAGCCATGCTGCGACCGTCGACCGCCTCCGCGATCACTACGCATCCGACGCCCTGCGGATTGCTCTCGCCGATTCCGAGCACCTCAATCAGGCCGAAACGATCCTGCCCGCCGCGCTCAATGCCGCCAAAGCCCTCGACCACGTCGACGACCTCCTCCCCGCAGCGGACGGCATTCATGCCGACGGGCAGCTCTTCCATGCCGCCGCCCTCCTCGACGAAATTCTCCTCGATCACGATCAGGTCGAACTCTGGTACTTCCAGATCAACGAGCAGGAGAAGCTGCTGCGCGAAGCGGAGAAGGAAAACGTCGCTAAGATTGAGCCGCTCGCGCGGCTGGTGCACGCGAGCGCCGAGATGACGAAGGACCACCGGGTTTCACAAAACACCTGTGCCGAGGCGGAACGGATTCATCTTCAGGCCGGCGAACTCGACCGGCTTCTCGAGGCCCCGCCAGGGCGGAGCAACCCTTTGGAAGCCCGCCAGCGCATCGCAGCCATGCAGGAGGTCCTCGACCGATTCGAGAAACTGGTGCAGGCCGACTGCGGGAACCATGCTGCGGCCGTGGTGACGGTACGAGATGCGGATGCACAGATCGACGTCGCAGAGCGGCTTGCCAGGGAAGCGCGCACTGACGAAATTCCAGACAGTCAGGGCACCGAGCGGTCGGTCCGCGAGACCCACGGCCTCCGCCGCGAGCACGGCATTCACGAGGGCCGCCTGGAGGAGCGGCGGGGCGACTGGGAACAGCTCGACCGCGACGCCCATGCGCTTCTCCAGGAAGCTTCTCGAACCGCTGCGATTCTTCAAGCCGAACTGGAGCGGGCCAGGGGCTGCATCGCCAGTATCCACGCCGCGGCCGCCGAAGTGCGGAGGGCCCGCGGGGCCGCGGGTATCCTCGGCGGGATGTTTCAGTCGGCCGGTTCCAGCACTCTCCACGGGGCCCATGAGCGGCTCCGTGTCGGCGACTACTCCGGGGCCACTCGTCTGGCGCGGCAGGCGCTCGTGGAAGCCAGTTCCGCGATTCAACGGGCAAGGGCAGCCGAAGCTCGTCAGCGCCGCCACGCAGCGGATGCCGCCAGGCGCCGCCGCCAGACCGCAGCCTCCTGGAGTTCCGAATCCAGTCGTGGCGGATTTGGTGGCAGCGGCCGAAGATCTTCGGGATCCAGCTCGCGCGGGGGCGGCACCTTCGGGTCACGAAGCCGCTCTTCCACGGTCCGCTCCAATTCCGGCACCTCCCGCTCGGGCTGGTAGCCATCCCTCTCTTTCCCATCCCGCCCATGACTCACGAAGTCCTGCTCTACTATCGCTACGCACCCGTGGCCGATCCCGAAGCCTGGGCTGTCGAGCATCGCCTGCTCTGCGCCGAGCTGGAACTCAAAGGCAGGATCATCGTTGCGAAGGAAGGACTCAACGGAACCGTCTCCGGGGTCCTCGATGCCACCGCCGCGTATCGCAGGGCGTTGCTCGCCGATCCTGTTTTCGAGGACGTCGAATTCAAGGCCGAGCCGGTCGAAGGACATGCTTTTGCCAGGATGACCGTCAAGGTCCGAGACGAAATCGTCAGCCTTGGTCTCGAGCAGGATCTCGATCCCCTCGAGCGGACCGGCACCTACCTCGAGCCAGTGGAGTTCCGTGAGATGCTGCGCCGGGCCGCCGAGGACAGGGACGTCGTCGTCCTCGACGGTCGCAACGACTACGAGAGCGCGCTCGGCCATTTCGAAGGGGCGGTCTGCCCGGCGATCGAGAACTTTCGCGACTTCCCCCAGTGGCTTGCCGACAACCGGCAGCACTTCGAAGGCAAGAAGATCCTCACCTACTGCACCGGAGGCATCCGCTGTGAGAAGCTCAGCGGGCTGATGCTCCGGGAGGGATTTGAAGAGGTCTATCAACTCCACGGCGGCATCATCCGCTACGGCCAGGACGAGGAGGTCAAGGGGGACGGCTTCGAGGGCGAATGCTACGTCTTCGACGACCGGGTCCAGACCAGGGCCAACTTCACGGAGAGTGCCCGCGTCGTCTCCCACTGCGTTGGTTGCAGCGATGAATCGGTTCGCTACCGCAACTGCGCTTGGCCGCCCTGCAACGACCAGTTCTTCCTCTGCGAAGCGTGCGAGGAAAAGGCCGGCGGACGCTACTGCTCCCCGGAGTGCCAGCGAAAGCACGGGTAGGGGAGCCGCCGCCGATTTGCGGTGAGAGATCAATCGCTCATCCGCCGGTACCGATAGGGGCGATAGCCGAGGAGCTTCAACTCCGAGATCGAAATGATGGTCCGCAGCACCTTCCAACTCGGTGGTGACCCCGCTTCGTAGGTGATCAGGTGTCGTTTGGTCTCATCCGAGAATTTCTCGAAGAGGAGGACGTGACGGTTCCTCGCATTGATGATGTCGCCAGGCAGCAGGGCTTGGTAGGAGGGCAGTTCGTCGCAGAGGCTGGGAAGATCCCGGGTGGAATGGTGACGGGGCAGGCCCCAGCAGCGCGACACCAGTCCGGAGCAGTCGATGCCGACCGCCTGACTGCTGACCGCATCACCGAGGCTTCGCCGCTTGGCGGCCGTGTAGACGTCACCCGCCGCCAGTCCGCGCTCCAGACCTGCGCCGAACGACTCAGGGGTGTCGAAACCTCCCCACTTGTAGGGCATGCCCTGGCTGATCTCTCCCGCCTTCCACCAGCCGGGCCGCCCCGATTCGATTCCGGAAAATCGATCGTCCGGCGTATCGATTCGGACGCCATCCTCGTCAAGGCCATGGTAGCGGTTCGCATCCACGGCAATCCAGCGCATGGAGTGATAGGCGCGCGCCCGGTGGATGGCTTCGCTCCGGGTGACGGTCGCCCCGCCCTGAAGACGGGTTGGGCCGACCCCCACGCAACTGCCAAGCAGCGCGACCATCAGGATCAGGACCCCGCAGGCGGCGAGGGCGCTTCGGTCGCGGAAGGCAGGGCAGGGATTCACGGCGCGGCAAAGTAGGGTCTGTTTGCATGCGGCGCGATGCGGAAGTTCCGAGCCTCCACCTGCGCGGAATCCCTCGTTGGCGAAGGCCCGGTCTCTCGCTAGGGTGGCGCTCGTGCTCAGCGAACTCCTCCATCAGCAGATCTTCGTCGGCCTACTCGTGGTGGTCGTCTTTCTCTGCTTCGTCAAGGAATGGCTCAGCCCCGATCTGGTCGCCATCGGAGCCCTTGTCTCTCTGCTGGTCGTCGGGATTCTCGGGCCGGATGACATCCCGCGGACCTTCGGGAATTCCGCGCCTCTGATCATCGCCTGCATGTTCATCATCAGCGCCGCGCTCGAGAAGACCGGGGCGATCGAGACCTTGGGCGTCTGGTTCGAGAAGGCGGCCGGCAAGACGGAGACCCGAGTCCTGCTGGTTCTCGCGGTGGTGGTGATCCCCCTCTCGGCCTTCGTCAACAACACCCCGGTCGTCGTCGTGTTCCTGCCCATCGTGCTCGCGCTCTGTCGCCGCCACAACCTCAAGGCCTCGAAGCTGCTGATTCCGCTCTCCTACCTCGCGATCGTGGGGGGCACCTGCACCATCATCGGCACCTCGACGAACGTGGTTGCCTCGGGATACGCCGCCGCGGCGGGAATGAAACCCTTCACGCTGTTTGAGATCGCCCCCCTCGGGGTCATTTTTGTCGCGATCACAGTGGTCTACCTGCTCGCCGTCGGGCGCCGCCTCCTTCCGGAGCGGGTCACCCTTTCCACGCTGTTCGAGGCCGATGAAAACCGCGAATTTCTCACCGAGGCCATGGTCAGCGCGGACTCGCCGCTTCTGGGCCAGGCCTTTCCCGAGACTCGCCTCGCCAAGATGCGCGAGGTGCGGGTCATCGACGTGATGCGGCACGGACGACGGCTCGCCCAGAGCCTGGACTCGGTGGTGTTGGAAGAAGGAGATCGGATCCTCTTCAAATCCCATCTCGCCGGGGTGCTCGACGTGGCCGAAAGCAAGGGTGTCGAGATCCCCACCCGGGTCGATCTTGGGCTCGAGGGGGTCCGTACCGAAGCCTCCGTGCTCATGGAGGGGATCATTGGTCCCAACTCGCATCTGGCGGGGCAGACCCTTCGCAGCCTCAACTTTCGTCAGCGCTACGGGGTGATCGTGCTCGCTCTGCACCGTCGCGGGGAGAACCTCCGGGAGAAGTTTCAGGACGTCGAACTGGCCTTTGGCGACACCCTTCTGGTCGAAGGTCCCGCCGACGGCATGCAGCGGCTTTTCGACGAGCGGGGTTTTCTCAACCTGAGCAAACCCAAGACCGAGGGGTTCCGCCGGACCAAGGCGATCTTCGCACTGGGAGCGCTGGTGGCCTTCGTCGCCCTTGGGGCGTTCACTGGGATGGCCACCAGCGTGATTGCTCTGCTTGCCGCCTTTCTTGTCCTGGTGACGAGGTGCATCGACCCGCGCGAGGCTTATCAATCGGTCGACTGGCGGGTCATCTTCATGATCGTCGGCATGCTCGGGCTCGGCCACGCGATGTCCGCGACCGAGCTGGATCAGATGCTGGCGTCTCAGGCCTCCAGCATCTTTGGTCGCTGGGGCCCCCATGCCATGCTCGCCGCGGTCTATCTGCTGGCTGCGCTGCTCACGGAACTCATTTCCAACACCGCCGTCGCCGCCCTTCTCACACCGATTGCAATCGGGATCGCGGCTCAGTTCGGGGTCGATCCACGCCCGTTCGTGGTGGCGGTCATGTTCGGAGCCAGCGCCAGTTTCTCGACCCCGATCGGCTACCAGACCAACACCTACGTCTACGGAGCCGGTGGCTATAAGTTCACGGACTTCTGTCGAGCGGGGATTCCGCTTGCGATCCTGCTTTGGATCACCGCCTCGATTCTGATTCCCTTCATCTGGGAGTTCACCCCCGCCGAGGAGACTCCCTAACCGCAATGGCGCTTGGTGAGCGGGGGGTATCGATGGTTTCGACTCGAATTCCTCGTCGGGCTCGAGCGTTTTGCCTTGAAGGTGGAACTCGACGTCCCGGCGAGTTGCGGGCGAAGTCGGCGAAGCCCGCCCTCTGGCACTCTGGCAACGCCAGCGCGCCGGGACGTCACGCTCCACCTAAAGCAGGCACGGTCACCGGGGTCTCTTCAAATGCGATGGTCTTCGGCGAACTCGGCCTGGAAGGTGAGAAGATCAGCTGGAAATCCTTCGAACGCATTCATGCGGATTCATCCTACCGCGGCGGTTGCAGGAAGGGCAAGGCACGGCTCTGTTCGACGAGGAAACTGGTCTGCCCCGCTCGGGGGGAGGTTCAGGTTTTCCGGATCCACCCTTCCTCAATCCTTTTTGCTCCACTCGGATTCGGCAGCTACTCAATGTCGTCATGCTCGCCAAGCTCCTCCCGCCGCTCACCCGACAAATCCCTCTGATGTCGGGCTGTGGAACGCTCGCCCACGCGAAGCTTCCCTGCCCCGGAGGAAGTCGTGAACCGAGGTGGATGCGACTGCGCACCGGGGAGCGCGTTTTTGCCTCGGCGCAGGACTACGTCGGGCGCGTCGTGCACTATTTCGGAGATCTGGATCCAAAGGTGTTCTGGGTCGCACGTCAGTTCGTGAAGCAAGGCGATGCGGTCATCGACCTCGGGGCAAACGTCGGGACGTTTTCACTGCCTGCATCGACGCTGGTCGGTAGAAACGGGAGCGTCCACGGGTGGGAACCCCAGCCGGATCTTGTCAAAGGGCTGAGAAAATCGCGCGACGCCAACGGCCTCGAGCAGTTCGTGATCCAAGCGGAAGCGCTCGGCGAGGAAGCCGCCGAACTGGAACTTCACGTCCCTGAACACAATCGGGGAGGAGCTTCTCTGCTGGAGGGTCGGGACGGATCCCGCAGTGCCATTCAAGTTCCCGTCTTCCCCTCGGGAGAGCGGTTCGCCGAACTTGGTCTGGAGGACGTCCGCATGGTGAAGATGGACGTCGAGGGCTTTGAAACTCAGGTCGTGCGGGGTGCCTTCGACTTCTGGAAAGCCCACCCGCCCGAGGTCGTCCTCTTCGAGTATCGCGAGGACGAACCCTTCAAAGGGTCGGAACTCGCCACGATGCTCGAGGAACTCGGCTACCGGATCTATTGCCTCCCCAGCTACATCTTCCGGCCCGTGCTCCTGCCACTCGATGAAAAACCGGAAGGTCTGCGCACCAGCCACGATCTTGTGGCGCTGCGGAAGTAGGGTCCGACTTCTCCTCCTCCAATCCTGGGTGGAACGGCGTTGGTCTCACGGGAACCGCGAGTTGTCCTTTCGCTTGTACGAGGACCACACCGTCGGGCCGACCCCGAAGGCTCAGGCGGTCCGCCGGAGCTTGGCAGCTCAGGCCCGCATCGTCCCGACGATGCTGACCCCTACATGTTGCCTGGCCGATCGGGACCTTTCAGGAAGCACCGTTCTCCTACCCTTTGGCGACCTTGACGAGATTGTCGGCGGTCATGCCGAGCTGCTCCATGATGACGTCCCCGGGGGCGCTCATGCCGAAGCGGTCGATGCCGACGACCTTGCCCTCGGTGCCGACGTACTTGTGCCAGAGGCCGGAAACGCCCGCCTCGATGGCGACGCGGTCGGTGCAGCCGCTTGGCAGGACCTCCTCGCGATAGCCACTCGACTGTCGCTCAAATCGCTCCATGCAGGGCATGGAGACGACCCGGGTTCCCCCACCGAGTTCGGCGGCAGCGGCGACCGCGTGCTGAAGCTCGCTGCCGGTGGCGATGAGGATCTGCTTGAGATCACCTTCCTCCTTCTGGAAGACGTAGCCACCGCGGTGGACCCCTTCACGCCGCTCGCGGACGCTGGTCTGACTGAGATTGGGAATGCTCTGGCGGGTCAGCAGCAAAACGGTGGGGCCATCGGTGCGCTGGTAGGCGGCGGCGAAGGCACCAGCCGTCTCTTCAGGATCTCCCGGGCGAATGACGTCGAGTCCGGGGATGACGCGCAACCCGCTGCAGGTCTCGACCGGCTGGTGGGTCGGTCCGTCTTCCCCGACACCGACCGAGTCATGGGTGAAGATGTAGACGACGGGGAGGTGCGAGAGTGCTGCGAGGCGGATCGATGGCCGCAGGTAGTCGGCAAAGACCGCGAAGGTCGCTCCCGAAGGGCGGAAGATTCCGTCGTAGGCGGCTCCGTTGAGGATCGCACCCATGCCGTGCTCGCGGATGCCGAACCAGACGTTGCGCCCACCGAAGTCGTCGGCGCCCCAGTCAGCGGCGTCCTTGATGTAGTTCTTGGTGGAGCCGTAGAGGTCGGCGCTGCCGGAGAAGGAAAGAGGGACATGCTCCGAGACGGACTGAAAGACGACACCGCCGGCGGCGCGCGTGGCGGAGCTGGCGTCCGCATCGAACTCGGGGATGAGGTCGATGAGATCGCTGGGGACGCTTTTGGCGAGCCCGGCGACGAGAAGATCGGAGAGCGTGGGGTTGGCTTCCTTCCACGCGTCGAAGGTCTTTTCCCAATCGGCGTACACGGCGGCCTGCGCTTGGTTGCGCTCGGCGAAGTAGGTCTTCACCTCGTCGGAGACGTAGAACGTCTCGGCGGGAAGTCCGAGTCCGGCACGGGCGGACTCCGCGAACTTGGCGCCGCCTTCTCCGTGGCCGGCGGCGGTGCCTGCCACTTCGGGGATGCCGCGACCAATCACGGTCCTGGCGATGATGATCTTGGGCTTGCCGTTGTCGCTGCTCTTGGCCTTGGCGACGGTGGCGGCGATGGCCTCGAGATCGTGGCCGTCGATGGTGAAGGCTTCCCAGCCCATCGCCTCGAATCGTTTCTCGGTGTCGGCGCTCTGGGTCACGTCGGCCATCGCGTCGAGGGTGACGGCGTTGGAGTCGTAGATCAGGATGAGGTTGTCGAGGTGGTTATGTCCGGCGAAGGCGGCAGCTTCGGCGGCGACACCTTCCTGAAGGCATCCATCTCCCGCGAGGACGAAGATGTGCTGATCAAAGATCACGTGGTCGCTGGTATTGAACCTGGCGGCGGCCATCTTGCCGGAGAGCGCGTAGCCGACGGCATTGCCGACGCCTTGTCCGAGCGGGCCCGTGGTGGCTTCGACGCCGGGCGTCTCGGCGAACTCGGGGTGACCGGGCGTCTTGCTGTGCAGCTGTCGGAAGGCCTTGACGTCCTCGATCGAGAGGTCGAATCCGGAGAGATGGAGCCAGCCGTAGAGGAACATCGAGCCGTGGCCGGCGGAGAGGATGAAGCGGTCGCGATTGATCCATTTCGGACTCGTCGGAAGGAAGGTCATCGACTCGCCAAAGAGAACAGCACCGATTTCGGCGGAGCCGAGCGGGAGGCCGAGGTGGCCGGAGGAGCAGGCGTGGATGGCGTCAATGGCGAGGCCGCGGGCTTCGTTGGCGGCTTGGGCGAGAGTCTCGGTATTCATGGTTCGGTGGGAAAGTCGTGAAAGGCGAAGTCACTAAGGCGTGAGGCCGCACTGTGGCAAGGGGAAAGAGGCTCCCTCTGACCCGATGTATGTCGGAACAGCGGGGTTCTTGCGATCCTTTTCTTTGTGAGGTGGACCCGGCCGTAACAAGGAGGGGGACCGAAGCACCCCGTTCCTGCAACCGCCATTCGCTCGCCGCCGTTCAAGCAGTCTTAGCGGATCACCGTGCGCGTCTCCTTTTTCTCCCCGTGCCAGGTGGCGTTCTTGACGCCTTCAGAGCGGTACTCGTGGACCATGCGACCGTGGCTGTCGAAGATGCGGATATGGATGCCGCCGAGAGTATCCCTCTTGTCGTCGCCGTAGTAGGTGTCATCGATCGTTTCGAGGGTCACCTCCTTGGTCTGAAATCTGGCGAGGTCGTTGAGACCGAGCTTCTTCTCGATCAGCACTTCCCCCTCCACGATGTTCAGATCCCTTTTCGAGTCGCTGTAATAATTATCCGTCGTCTCGGTCTTGTGGAGCTGATACTTCAGGAGGAGATTCGAAACCTCCGCGCGGGCGGCATTGATCACCTCGACCTCATAGGCCCATTGAGCGGTGCGTGACGTTCCCGAACTCGAGCCGTTGTTGACCCCGCCCAGGCGGGTTTTCTTGATATTGAAGCGAAATTCGTAGTCGATCTTGGCCGGTGTCTTCTTGATCCACGCCTTGAGGAACTCCTGATCTGCGGCGCTGAAGGCGGCGACCGACATATCCTCCTTCACCGTGCCGTTCTGCAACCGCAAAGTCACCTTGTCCCCGCTGCCGTTGTGGGAAACGAGTTCGAACTTCATTTTCTGGCCATAGGCGCTGGTGAACTCGCGGAACTCGGCCCGCGCCGAAGGCAGGAGAGCGAATGCAAAGAGTGCAACGGCAGCGATTCTGGGAATGGGTTTCATGATCAGGCCTCGGGGATGGTGGCAACCGCCTGAAGCGACCGTCCTTTCAAAACTCTGCAAGGATGAGTCTTCTGTCAGTTACAAGCGGCCTACATTGTTGTAGAACCAACCCGAATGCCTGCCAGCATGTCGCGAACCTCAGAACGGTTCAAAGCGCTGCCAGAGGCAGACACAGATCAACTCGTCCTCGTAATGAACGTTCAACTTGTCACCATTCTATCAGGCGCGTTTCTGCCGCTGTTCCTTGCGTCGGGGGAAGTCAAGCCCGTCAGCCCGGAGCATGAGGCTCTGGACGCGACTTATCACCAGCAGCTCTCCCAAAACGAAGAGACCTACCAGGGCAGCACTGAAAAGCTGGCGACCAGCTACGTCGGGGCACTCGAGCGGCTTCGGCTCGAACTCGAGCGCCGGGGAATCAAGCCTGTCGTGGAGACGGTGCAGAATGAGATCGAGAGAGTTGAAGGGGGTGACGTCAGCGGATACCCCGAAGAAGCTTTTTTGCCGGACAAGGTCAGAGACCTGCGCGCTGCCTTCGACCAGTTTCATCGGAAACTCGCCCAGGATGCCGGCAATGCCGACGCGGTGGCGCTCTATCAGTATGACATGCGCCTTGCCGATCTCTCGTCCAGCATCAAGGCCGATGGCGATGAAGATGCCTACCGCTCCCTGCTCGAGTTTCGGCAGGAGCTCCTCGAGCCCGTGCATTCCGAGCAGTCCGCGACCGAGGACACCCCGCCCGAACCGGCGACCCCCAAGACTTCCGACGTCCCACCCGATGCCGATGGGAGTGAAGGCCCGCCTCGCCGGAAGAAGCCGAAGTTCCGCCGTCCCGTGGTGACCCAGGAGGAGTCGAACGAGTCGCGGGCGAACATGCAGCGTCTCGCCGCGTCGCTTCCCCGCCCGATGAACGATACCGAGCTAGCCCGGCACTCCGCCTCGATGGGTCCTCGGCCGACGGCCTCGGCGGACGGCTCCTACACCGCCCTCGTGTCCAGCATGGGAAGTGTCGCTGAACTCGACCCCGGCAAAATCACGGCCTGGGGCGGACCCCAGCCCGAGCTGGCGGGCGACGTCGGCTACTGGACGATCACGGTGAGCTATCAGGTGCAGACGATGTTCGGAATGTTCGACACCCAGGGCAAGGCGCTGGTGCGCGGCGGACAGGTCGAGCGGTGGATCTACGCCGGCTCGGGGGAACAGATTCACTAGGAGTCTGCCGGACTTGAAGCGGGGAAGAGTTCGCAGATCCTGCAGCCGAATCTGTGCGAATCGGGAAGCGCAGCGCAGCCACAGCGAACCACGAGTAAAGGTAGGGCAGGGGCGTCCTCGACCCGCCGTCGTGGCAGCAAGCAACGCGAGGCGGTCGCTGGGCGCTCCCTTTGGCGGGTCCGGAGGCCCACGCCCTACCACGATCGACGACTCCTCCACCAGCCCGCATGGAACAAGACCATTCTTGGTTCGCGGGGGGTATCAATGGTTTCGTATCGATTTCCTAGCCGGGTCCGAGCGTTCTGCCTTGAAGGTGGAACTCGACGTCCCCGGCGAGTTGCGGGCGAAGCTCGCCCGTCGTCCTCTGGCAACGCCAGCTCGCCGGGACTGTACGGACCGAGGACATAAGTGACAGATATACGAGGACATGGGTGACACTTTTAGGGAGCGTGGTCAATGCCTTGGAAGACTTGCAACCTGATGGATCTGAGAAAAGAATTTGTGGAACTGGCTCTGACTCCCGGAACGAATCGAGGCCAACTGTGCGAGCAGTTCGAGATCAGCCGGAATACGGGATACAGGTGGATCCACCGCTATATCAACGATGGGGAGGGTGCGCTTGCCGACCGGTCTAGAGCGCCGAAGGAAAGTCCCGGGCGGACGTCCGAGTCCATGGAGCGTCTCGTGGTGGCTGTCCGCAAGAGATACGGCTGGGGCGGTCGCAAGACTCGGGATCTGCTCCTGAACATGGGAGAGGAGAGGGTGCCTGCGGCGAGCACGATGACTGGGATCTTCAGGCGCCACGGGCTGCTGAGTGAAGCCGCAGAGAAGCCGGGTTCTGCGCCGGGTCGCTTCGAGCGGGCGGCTCCCAACGAACTGTGGCAGATGGACTTCAAGGGTCACGTGGCGCCTGATTTTCAACTGAGGCTGCTCCTGCAGACCCCGATTTCCGTGGTGGAGAACGGCGGACAATCGGGACCCGTGGCGGCCGATCTCGCCCAGCGCCTGGCCGCAGGGCGCACTCCTCTCCCGGTTGGTCTCGGGCCGCAGAAAACTCCGTTCCGCATCGTGGCTGAGCTGACCGAGGACAGCATTGGGCATGTCGTCGATCGGGACACCCATTGCTCCACCGAGTACATCCACGATGAATGTGGGGAGGTGGTCGACTCCTACGAGGTGATCGAGGACTACGAAACCACCGCGCGGACCTGGCGCCGGGTCGCGGCGACCTATCGTATCGAGGAGATGGCCACAGGCCGCCCGCTCTGGGTGGCGGAAACGAAGAGGAAGAAATCGAGAACATTCTCCCGGAGATCCTCGTGGGACGATCCCGCTCCGCCTCCGTTTCCCATGGAGGCCCCGCTGCACGCAGTCACCTCGCTGATGAACGAGGGGATTGCGGCGAGCATCGAGAAGCTCGTCCGAAGCAGTCCGCCAAAGGCGGAGGTGATGGAGTTGAGCTCCGTCTCTCCGGAGCAACCCTAGAAGGGAGAGTGGGAGCTTTATCTACTCTGCTGCGGGGATCACAGCATCGGCCGCTTTCTCAAGGATCTCGCCCGTTGCTTCACCAGCGGCGTCAGCGCCGCTCTTGATCGCGTCACCTGCACCGGCTGCGGCGTCCTTGGCCTTTTCGAGGAGACCACCGGCCGCATCGCCGGCTCCCTCGGCGCCCGACTTGATGGCGTCACCTGCGTCACCTGCGGCATCCTTGGCTTTATCGAGGAGACTGCCGGCCGCGTCGCCTGCGGCATCGGCACCGCTCTGGACGGCATCGCCGGTTTTCATGGCTGCTTCCGCAGCCGCGTCCGTTGCTTGATTAAGGACGCCGGGTACGGAGGGGGTGTCTGGAAGGTCTGGCACGTCGATGGAAGGTACCTCAGCGGAAGGAACGGCGGGAGTTCCCGGGACAGCAGGCATGGCGGGCGCCGCACCTGGATTTGGCGCATCGAGGGCGGGAGAAGCGGGGTCCGCCGGCGTTTCGGGGAGACCGGTGGCTGGCACATTGGGCGCACCGGCGGGGGTGAGAGCAGGGGCACCAGCACCAGCATCAGGGACGTCGGCGGCTCCGGTACTTTCTGGAGCTGCAGGAACGAGGTTGGGCAGGGCAGCGGCGCCTGCGCCTCCCATACCTTGGGCCCCTGCGGGCAGGCCGTCCGGCGATCCTGGCAGGACCGGCTGTTCGGCGACGGGCAGGTCAGCGGCCCGCTGGGCGGCGCTCTTGTTCTTCCGCGCCCAGAGGGCCGAGAGGATGAGAGTCAGGAAAAAGAGCGCGATCGCGAGATAGACGGTGCCACGCTGTAGAATATTGGTGGCCTGCGCGCCCATGAACTGATCGGCCATTCCTCCGCCGAAGGCGACTCCGAGTCCCTCCTGCTTGGGGCGCTGCATCAGCACCATGAGGATGAGGAGGATACAGACGACCACCAGCATGATCGTGAAAAGAGTGATGAGAATTCCCATGGGGCGCAGAACATGGAGGTTCTGGCGCGCTTTGCAAGTGGTGTCGCAGGGGGCCGTTCAAAGCTCCAGAAGCGGGCCGGACGCCGTACCGCTTTTGGCGATGACGGCGACATGGCGATCCATCGACATGCCTTTCACCGAAAGCGCACGGGATCGGGGATTGCGTTCGCTGGCGAGGATCACCCCCCCCAGTTGACGCAATACCTCGAGAGCGAGCATGTGCTCCCGGTCGAAGTACGAGGTGATGATGAGTACGCCGTCCTCCTCCAGCGAGTTCAGCGCGAATTCGAAGATCCGGTGCCACACGGCTCGATCATGGTAGAGGTTCTGGTGGCGGATGAAGGCGGCGTCGAATGAGCTGGGAATCTGGCCGTAGCCGAGCAGGCGCGTGGCGTCGTCGGCAAAGAACTCGATCGTCGAGCTCTCGTCACGCGGTCGAACTCTCGGCACTCCGGCTTCTTCGAAGAGTTTCTCGATGCCTTCGTGGCGGCGCTTGGCCTTTTCAATCTGGGGGCCGCGCAGATCCATGGCAAAATGGCGAACGCACTGGCCTTGCTGGGCAAAGAAGGCCGAAAGCAGAGTCGCCTCGCGACAAGGGCCGCAGGCGAGATTGAGGAGCGTGAGATCGCTGCGATCGCCCCCGGGTACGCGGCCGGACTTTAGCAGGGCCAGGCCCAGCATGTCCCAGAGCCGCTCCATGTCGGGCTCCAGGGCGGTGGTGCCCTCCAGGCGCGCCTTGAGTTGATCCAGAACCTCGACCGGCACCTCGCCTCCTGCGTGGTGAGCGACGAGTCCCTCCAACAGCCTTTTCCGAGATAGAGGGGATTCGGGTGCAGGTGACATGAAGAAAATACGCGGAAACCTTCTTTTGATTGAATCAGCAAAATCTCCTTTAATGCATCCTCTCTCACCTCTAACTATAGATCGACCCCTTGTGAAAGCCGAGAATTTTCAATTTCGATCAGGTATCGACCCACTCCCTCGACTCGAGATGGAGAGCGACGACGTAGACCTGCTGCTGCTTTTCGGGGTCCGTGAGATTCTCTCCACCCGAAGTCTTCTCGATCGGTTGACGGAGAATTTCCCGAATGCAGCCATTGCTGGTTGCTCGACCGCAGGTGAGATTCACGATGGGACGCTTGAGGAACACAGTCTGGCAGGGGTTGCGCTGTCCTTTGAATCCGCCAGCAGTCGCACAGAGGTGGTAAAGTGGAGAGCCAAGGAGTCTGGAGACCACGAGGCCCTGGGGCGGGCGATTGCCGAGCGCATGGGCGAAGATGATCTTCGCTGCCTCCTCCTCTTTGCGGATGGTCTCATGGTGGACGCAGACGACCTCATCTCGGGCGTGGAAAACGGGCTCGACCGACCCGAGGTGATCGTCGTGGGAGGCCTGGCCGGCGACCAGCTTGCGTTTGGAGAAACGCTTGTCCTCGACCGTGCCGGCGCCACTGCCGAAGCCGTGGTCGCCTGCGGAGTGTACGGGGCAGAGTTTGAGTTGGAGACGGCCTCCTCCCTGCTCTCTCCACCTTCCATCCATTCTTTTGAAGTCACCTCCGCTGATGGGAACCTCATCAGGGAAATCGATCATCGCCCGGCAGTCGAGGTGTTCGCGGAAGTGGTAGGCTGTGCTCCCGAAGACCTTCCTCGCTACCTTGTGCGCTTTCCTCTCAAGGTGAACGACGGCAGCGGCCGGCAGGTTCTTCGCACCCCCCACTCGATTCACTTCGAAAACCAGTACGTCTACATGGCGGGTACCGTGCAAGAGGGGCCGGCGGAGGTGGCCGATTTTAGCGATCCGAAGTGGATCACCCAATCAGCTCACGAGGTGGGCGTGCGCGTTTTCTCCGGCGAGGCGGACTTCTGTCTGGTCGTGAACTGCGCCGGGCGTCGTGCGAACCTCGGTCCGATGGCCGGGCACGAGATCGATGCCCTCAATCGGGCGAACCGGGGCAGCGTTCCCATGACCGGGTTCTACGGCTACGGAGAATTTGGGGAGGCCGAGGCGGGCGCGGGCCGGGCCTCTCTCCTCAACCACACACTGACTGCACTCTCGATTCGTGAAGCATAGGCCGAGACATGAGAACACCCTGCCTCTCGACGGGGACAAGTTCTCGATTCCCCTCCAGTCCTCGATCCGCAGGACTCTGGAGAGGGCCTTCCGACAGAAGGGCAGGCAGCTGGATCTCTCCAACTGGGCAAGCCTCGTCGAGGGACTGGAATCACTGAGCGGCACCCAAATCCGCGATCTCCTTTTCGAGGCAAATTTCCTGCTCCATCTTACCGAGGAAACAGCGCAGCGCTTCATCAAGTCTTCGAAAGACACCCACGAGGCACTCGAGGAAATCCACCGGAAGAACGAGACGGTTCTCGACGAGCTCGACGACATCGTGGACGCACCCGAGAATGGCAGCCAGATCTCGCGGCAGCACCTCGTGCTGGAGGTTCGAGCACTGGTCGAGGCCCTCTCGACCCGTAACACCGAACTCGAAATTGCTCGACGCACGGCAGATGAGGCCGCCGCTGTGCGAGCCCGTTTTCTCGCAAACATCAGCCACGAGGTGCGGACTCCTCTGAACGGAATTCTGGGAATGACGCAGCTCGTTCTCGACTCGTCTCTTGAACCCCTGCAGAGGGAGCATCTCGAGACGGTCGTCAATTCCGGACAGACGCTCCTCCACCTCCTCACCGACCTGCTCGACTATTCCAAGCTCGGTGGCAGGCAGCTGGGACTCTCTCGCGACCGAGTCGATCCTCGAGCACTGCTCGAGGACTTGTTCACCACCACCCGAGCGACCGCCGAGAAAGCCGGGCTCGAATTCCGTGCCACCTTCACCCCCAGTCTCCCGCCCCGCATTCATGCGGATGCCGGCCGGCTCCGTCAGGTATTGACCAACCTGCTCGACAATGCCGTGAAATTCACGTCTGAGGGATGGATCTCGGTGAACACTCTGGTTGCTCCGGCGACCACTGACGATGGGAGACGGATTCTGGTGGTGGAGATCGACGATACCGGCCCCGGTATCGAGCAGGACCGCCTCCCTGAAATTTTCCGGCCCTTCGTTCAAGGAGACGTTTCCACGACACGGGTGGCGGGAGGCGCTGGTCTGGGTCTGTCCATCGTTCTCGAACTGACCCAGCTAATGGGCGGCGACATCGAGGTGGCTAGCAAGCAAGGCGAGGGAAGCCGGTTCGTGTTGCGCCTTCCGTTCGACGAAGTTTTCGAAATGACACCCGGCCCCGCCACCCGGCTTAGGCCCAGGCCCAAGACAACACCAGGCAATCCTCCGAACGGCGCTCCGACTTCGAAAGGAATCAACGGTACCACCGTCCTCGTGGTCGAAGACAATCTCGTGAACCAGCGTGTGGCGTTGCTCGCTCTCAAGCGGTTGGGCTACCAATGCGCCGTTGCGAACAACGGAATCGAGGCGGTCGAGGCGGCCTCCGGTCAACTCTTCCCGGTCATCCTCATGGATATCGCGATGCCCAGAATGGACGGGATCGAGGCAGCCGGCCTCATTCGAGCACCGGACAGCGCGTCGAGAAACGCTCAGATCGTCGCCATGACCGGCCACGCTTTCGATCACGAAAGAGAGAAATGCTTCGAGGCCGGGATGGACGGCTTCATTGCCAAGCCCTTCGACTTGATCCACTTCGAGCAGGTCGTTGGCGAAGCCTTTCAGGCCTACTCCGCTGCCGTGTCTTCCGATCAAACCGACAGATAGCAACACACTGGTCCGATTCGGCCATGCTTCTCAAAGCCTCGTTTCGCCTTTCGAGAAAGTGCTTCAAGTAGCGGGTCAGGAAGATCCGTTCTGCGACGGAGGGCAGCAAAAAACTTCCGTGAAGCCTCTCAGCCACCAACCTCGTCCACCAGCGCTGCGGCTGCTCCTGTCCCGCGTCCGCATCCCTCGAGACGACCTACCGCCGGATCCGCGTCCGCTCCTCCGGCATGAGCCAATGGACAATGATCGCAAAGAGACAGGTCAGGAAGGAGGCGCTCACCGGCAGCCAGACCGAACTCGTCTGAAAGGCGATCAGCGAGGTGATCACGGCGGCTAGGAAGGCAAGAAACGAAACGAAGAAAATCTTCCTCCCGCCGTTCACGAAGGGAAGGCACAGAGAGAAGATGCCGGCCGCAGCCCAGGGGAGCCATTTCACCCAAAGCGGCGGGGCTGGATTGTGGCGGTTGGCCTGAATCGTGGCAACGCCAAGAGCAAGGAGACGTGCCGCGGAAAATTGGTCGCCCGCGAAATCCACGATCCGCGATTCGGAGCAGTCGATACCCACGACGAGGACGTTGTCTCGCAAAGTCTCAAGGTCGGCGGCGGTATCGGTTCCAACCAGGAACTCGGCCGTCTCCGGATCGACGTTGCCGGCGAGGAGGTCGGGAAGAGTTCCGACGTGCCTCGGATCGACCTTCATGGCGCCCTTGGGGTCGATGGGGATGACAATGCTTCCCAGACGAACCGAGCGACCGAGCTGAATCTCGACGTCCTCTGATCCGACCCCGCGCCATGCCATGGCGGTGCGCAGGAGCAGAGAGGGCACGACCTGGTCTCCGAGACGGGCCAGCAGTGGGACCCGCAGTTCCGGGCCGGCGGATCCTTCGACGATCGACCACTCGACTCCGGGGTCGATCCTGCTCACGGCGACCAGCCCCGCCTCGCGGACCTTGGCGGAGGGAAACGAATCGATCCCCGTGAAGGCGGGCAGATCGGAAGGATCACCGACGACCTGGGCGAAGGGCTCGAGGACGCCGGCGAGGGCCGGATCGACGAAGCCGGCCTCTGCGGGATCATTCTCGAGGACAGCGCCGAGGATCACCACCGGCATCTTGCGGAGGCTGGCAGCGAGACTGTCCCCGAGGAGGTCGCCTTCGCTGAGTGAGACGGTGGGATGGATGGCGACCACCTCGGATCCGTATCCGGCGAGATGGTCGGCGAGGAGCGCATAGTCGCCGGTGCCGGGCGGCCACTCGGAAAGACCCGCGTCCTCCGCATCGTCAAAACGGATGAAGGTCGTCTCCGCCTCGCCATAGGAGATGCCGGTGTTGGCGGCGAGCCATTCCGACCAGAGGGTGTCGGCCCGGTCGAAGCTCCCATTGTGATCCTCCCGCCACAGGAACAGACCCGCGATCACGGTGAGCAGGTAGCAGAGGAGCGTGCGACGGGTCATGAATCGTGGAGGCCAGGAGGGAGCGTGCCCCAAGAAGTCACGCCTCGTCGCCTTTCGCCCCCTTCGCCCCTTTCGCTGCTTTGACTGCTTTGACTGCTTTCGCTGCTTTCGCTGCTTTGGCTCCCTTGGGCTTTTGCTCGAGGCGGAAGACGTGAAGCAGCCGCCCGACCGGATCGAGCGACACGAAGTTGTCGTGGCCCTGCCATTGGTACGTATTGCCGTGGACGAGATCGACCGCGTCGAAAGCTTGGGAAGGATCGATCCCCAGGTCTTCGAGCGGCAGTTGCACCGTGCCCTCCTGGCGACGGAATCCGTCGAGGCTGACGACGATCACGATGACGTTCGAGAGGTCCGCCGTGGTCTTGCTGTAGCAGATCAGCTGTGGATTTCCGGCTTCGTGGAAGCGGAGGTTGTCGTAGAGATGGAGCGCCGGGTTCTCCCTGCGCACGACGTTCAGCCGGGCGAGGAACGAGCGGATGCCGGGGGCTGTCCAATCGCGCTCGGCGAGCTGGTACTTTTCCGAATCGAGATATTCCTCTTTCCCGGGGAGCGGCTTGTTTTCTCCGAACTCGTAGCCGCTGTACATGCCCCAGCTGGAGGAAAGGGTGGCGGCGAGGGCCGCGCGGATCTTGAACACCGAGAGCGGGGCGTTCTGCAGATGACCGGGAAGGATGTCGGGCGTGTTCGGCCAGAAGTTGGCGCGGTAGAAGTCACGCATCTCGCCCTGAGTGAGTTCATGGAGGTAGTCGATGATCTCCTCCTTGCTCTCGCGCCAGGTGAAGTAGGTGTAGCTCTGGCTGAATCCGACCTTGCCGAGGGCCTGCATCATGCGGGGCCGGGTGAAGGCCTCGGCGAGAAAGACGACGTCGGGGTCGGTGGCGTGGATGCCGCCGATGAGGTACTCCCAGAAAGTGACCGGCTTGGTGTGAGGGTTGTCGACCCGGAAGACGCGCACGCCTTTCCCCATCCAGAAGCGGACGATGGCGACCAGTTCGTTCCAGAGGTTCTCGCGGTCCTCGCAGTGAAAGTCGAGGGGGTAGATGTCCTGGTACTTCTTCGGCGGATTCTCCGCGTACATGATCGATCCGTCGGGCCGGTGGTGAAACCAGTCCGGGTGCTCCTTCACAAAGGGATGGTCCGGGGAGCAGTTGAGAGCGAAGTCGAGTGCGACCTCGAGCCCGCGCTTGCCCGCCTCCTTCACGAACCACTCGAAGTCGGCGATCGTTCCGAGCTCGGGCTCGACGTCGTAGTGGCCTCCGGCGGGCCCGCCGATCGCCCAGGGAGAGCCGAAGTCATCAGGCTCGCAATCGGTCGCGTTGTTCCTGCCCTTGCGGTTGGTGACTCCGATCGGGTGAATCGGGGGCAGGTAGACGATGTCGAAACCCATCTCTTTGGCGTCGTCGAGTCGTGGACCACAGTCTCGGAAAGTGCCGTGGGTGACGCCGTCTCCGACGGCAGACCGAGGAAAGAATTCGTACCAGGCCGAGAAGCGGGCCAGGGGACGCTCCACGTGAAGCGGGCAGGCGGCGCTGCAGGTCAGGAGGGTCCGGTCGGCCCATTGATCGACGATCGCCTCGAGTTCCGCCGACCGCAGGAGCACCACCGACTCGGCAACGGGTGAGTGGCGCAGGGTCCGAGCCCAGGCCGTGAGCTTGGCGACATCGCCTTTTGCTTTTGCTTTTGCCTTTCCTTTTGCCTTGGCCGAGCTGGCGCGTTTGGCGGCTGCCTCGAACAGCAGGGCCCCTTCCTCGAGGACGAGGGCGAGTTCCGGATCGGCGGCCTCGTGTTTCGCTTCGAAGGCGTGACGCCAGGTGCGGAAGCGGTCGGGCCAGGCGACGATGCGGTATTCCCAGCGACCCATGGGCCCGATGGGAAAGCTGCCGGACCAGCGGTCGTTGTCGCCTGCGGCAAGGGGGAGTTCTTCCCAGGCCAGGTCGCCGGCGCCGTACTTGCGCCATTGCACGGCGGCGGAAAGCAGGTCGTGGCCGTCTCGGAAGACGTCGGCCGAGACGCGAACCTGGTCGCCCTCGATCGCTTTTGCAGGATAGCGCCCTCCCTCGACAAGCGGGGCGAGGTTGGAAATGAAAGCGGCGGCGGGCTGAAAGTCGGAAGAAGTCACGGAGTCAGGAAGTAACCGAAACAGAGGCGAATCCCAAGGCTGAGTTGCACCTTTTTCCCACTACTGGCATGAAAGAGAGACTGCCGTAAGCTGGAGTTAGAAGATGAAGATGATGCGCTCACGATCCATTTGCAGCCACTTACTGACCCTTGCCTTCCTCGGGGGCGGAGTTCTCTGCGCCCAGGACAAGCCCAATGCGCCGCCTGCTCCCGTCGAAGACAGCGGCGAAGTGGAAGAGGCGGAAGAAAGGAAGGGCGGACTGTTTCGCCGGAGCCTCGACCGCATCAAGGAGAAGACTCCCGGCAGCGTCGAGTCGATCACGGGCGGGCTCGGTGAACTCAAGGACAAGCTTCGGAAGACGATCGAGGAGCGAGCCAACCTGCAGAAGGAGGTCGATGAATTGAAGGAATCGAACTCCGAGCTTCTGGCGAGACTCGAGACGCTGGAGGCGGAGAAAACCAAGCTGGAGGAGGGGATGCTCGCCCTCAAAGACGAACTGGCCACCACCAAGGCCCGCCAGATCGAGGGCACCGACCCGAGCTCTGTCGGGATCCGCGCCGAGGATTTATCGAAGGCCTACGACGAGGATAGCAAGATCGCCGACAAGCTTTACTTCGACAGCTACCTCTCGGTCGTCGGGCGGGTGAAGAAGTTCAAGCAGGGCACCGCTCAGGAGACCTACGTCATTCTCCATGGCGCGGAGGGAGGACCGGAGGTCGTCTGCGCCTTTTACAAGGACGACAATTTTTTCGTCGACACGCTCGTGCACGAAGGCCGGATGGTGAACCGCTCGGACGGCACGACCTTCCTCGTCGTCGGCAAGCAGGTCACCATCAAGGGCACTTGCAAGGGCAAGGGCATCGACGTCGAACTCCGCAACTGCGAGATCGAGGGTCTCAGGCCCAAGCCTCCAAAGGTGAAGGAAGAGAAAAAGAAGTAGAGGGGATTCTCTCTGAGGTGCTGCGGCAAGATGATCGGCACGTCGCCGGTCTGCCTTTCCAGTTGCCTCAGATCGCAGTCTTTTGAGTGCCCGAGTGGGGTCTGACGCCCCCCGATGTCAAGCTCTCGCCGATTCTACTAATCGGAATCCGGGAATGGCCTCGACCCAATGGCGCTTGGTTAAGAGCCACCCTGGTTCGACATGGGGAGTTCCTGCCACCGAGAGGGGCATTTCAAGAGACCCCGATGACCATGCCTGCCTTAAGGTGAAGCGTGACGTCCCGGCGCGCTGGCGTTGCCAGAGGACGATGGGCGGGCTTCGCCCGCAACTCGCCGGGGACGTCGAGTTCCACCTTCAAGGCAAACTCCTCGTACCCGACGAGGAATTCGAGACGAAACCTTCGATACCGCCCGCTAAACAAGTGTCATAGGGTCTAGACCAGCATCAGCGCCGGGTTCTCGAGGAACTTGCGAAGCTCGGCGAGGTATGCGGCGCCGACTGCGCCATCGACGACGCGGTGGTCGCAGCTCATTCCGATCCACATGCGCAGACCGGGAACGATCTCGCCGGCCGCATCGACCACGGGCTTCTTCACGATGCTGCCAATGGAGACGATGATCGACTGCGGCGGGTTGACGATCGCGTCAAAGCTGTCGATGCCCATGCCGCCGAGGTTGGAGACGGTGATGGTGCCGCCCTTGAAGCTGTCGGGGCTGAGCTTCTTGGAGCGTGCCTTGGTGGCGATGTCCTTCATCTCGCGGCTGATCTCCAGAAGCGTGCGGTCTCCCGCGTTGAGGATGACCGGGGTGAGAAGTCCATCCTCGACCGCGACGGCCACCCCGAGCCCGATGGACTTGAACTGGACGACGGCGTCTCCGTCGAAGGAGGCGTTCACCGCGGGCACAGCCACGGCGGCATCGGCCACGCCCTTGAGGACGAAGTCGTTCACCGTGTACTTGTTGGCGCCTTCCTTGCCGGAGTCAGCCTCGGCATTGACCTGACTGCGCAGCTTCATCAGCGGCCCGGCGTCGATCTCGACGTTGAGGTAGAAGTGCGGGATCTGCTGCTTCGAGGCGAGCAGACGTTCCGCGATGATCTTGCGCATGCCGCTGAGCGGGAGGCGCTCGTCGTCGGGACCGGCTTCGGGGCGAATCGCGGGGCCGGAAGCGGCACCGCCTCCAGCGCCCGATGCGGGAGCACCGACGGTGATTCCGGGAACGGGTCCGCGTAGGACGTCGGCCTTGGTGACGCGTCCGCCGGGGCCGGTGCCGACGACCGTGCGCAGATCGACGCCGCGCTCGGCGGCGAGCTTGCGGGCGAGCGGGGAGGACTTGACCCGGCGGTTGGGGTCGGCGGAAACTGCGGCACCCGTGGCGGGACCGGTTCCTGCAGAGGCCGAAGCGGGCGGGCTGGAAGAGCCTTCGTTCGTTGTAGAGCCTGCGTCCGGGGAAGCGGCTTTTTCAGAGGGGGCCTCTTCTGCGGGAGTATCCTTCTCTTCCTCGACCGGGGCGGCCGGCGGAGCGGGTGGCGAATCGGCGTCGGCCGGGGCGTCCTCGCCCTCTTCGAGAAGCAGTGCGAGCGCGCCTCCGACGACGGCGGTACCGCCTTCGGTCACGTAGATCTTGTGGAGAATGCCGTCTTCGAAGGATTCCATGGCCATGGTCGCCTTGTCGGTCTCGACCTCTGCGAGCTCGTCACCGGCGGCGATGACGTCCCCTTCCTTCTTGAGCCACTTGAGGAGTTTGCCCTCGGTCATGGTGTCGCTCAGTTTGGGCATCTCGATGTAGGTGGCCATGTCGTTCTGTGTTCGTTGGGAAGTCGGGTGGAAGGATTGAGCGCAGTTTGGCGAGGAGCGGCTTCTTGGCAAGGCTTTGCACCCTCACCCGTGCTTTGCTTTGCGAGAACAGCGGCGGCGGGTAGGGTCAGCAATGATCCAAGTGGGCATCATCACCGTTTCCGATCGAGCCGCCGCCGGCGAGTACGAAGACCATGGAGGCCCTGCCCTGCGCGAGGCGGCGTCCGGCTACGGCTGGACCGTGGCGGCGGAAGCGATCGTGCCGGACGACATCGAGCGGATCCAGGCTGCGCTGCGTTCGTTTTCCGCGCAGGGCTGCGGCCTGCTCCTGGCCACGGGAGGAACGGGGATCGCGGTCCGAGACGTGACGCCGGAAGCGATCCGCGGAATCATGCGCGTCGAGGCGCCCGGATTTGGCGAGCAGATGCGGGCTGAATCCCTCAAGATCACGCCCAATGCGATCCTCTCCCGCTGCCTCGCAGCGGTAGTGGATCAGTCACTCGTGCTGGCGCTCCCCGGCAAGCCAAGCGGAGCGGTCGAGTGTCTCGGCTTCGTGCACGGCTCCATCGAGCACGCCGTGAAGCTGGCGGAGCGCAAGCCGACGAGCTGCTAGGCGCAATGGCGCTCGGTTAAGCACTTCAGGTCACCTTAGTACTTTGCTACTTGCCCGTCTCGGCGGCCTTGGACTCAGTTGTTTCCGCAGGCTCGACCACGCCATAGAGATGGCCGCCTTTTTTTCCGTGGGACCAGGTGCCCGCGTACTGACCGTCGTCAAAGAGGACGCGGGCGCTGAAGGTGCCCATCCCCGGGATGGTGAAGTCGTCGAGGGTGATCACTGGTGTCTTCAGGGCCCATTCGACCTTGATCGGCAGGGGCACGGTCAGCTCTCGCCGACCCATCTTAAGCTTGGTCATGAAGAGCCAGGAGCGGCCGGTCGTCCCAACTTGGGTGACCTTCTTGATTACATAGCTCTCCGCTTCGGGTGCGGCGCCCTCCGGCGCACCGGTCATGGTGAAGTGGCCGGTGAGTGTTGCTCCGCTCAGGAGTTTCTGGAAGGCGGCGAAGTCTTCCGGACCCGCCTCAGTCTTGGTATCGGCAGGCTCGGCAGACCCCTCCACCGAGGCGGAATCAGCGCCGGTTTCAGGAAGGTCGTCCTGCGCCAAAGCAAGGGGCATGGCCAGAACGGCGACGAACAGGGAAGGGCACCACGCGCTTTTCATGCTGCGAAGATAGCAGAAACTCGGCGGCACCCAAGCTAAGGTGGCAACTTGTCCAGTACTCGAGACATCGCCGTCATCGGCGCCGGCCCGGCCGGACTACGCGCCGCCGAGGTCGCCGCAGAGGAAGGGGCACGCGTCACGGTCTACGAGGGTCAGCGCTCGCTGGCTCGGAAATTTCTGGTAGCCGGGAAGAGCGGTCTCAATCTCACCAACGCCGAACCCATGAATCGCTTCGCATCGCGTTTCCCGGGCGGCGCGCCAACGGGATGGTGGGAGGAGGCGCTCGGCGGCTTCACCAATGACGACCTCCGGGACTGGGCTCGAGGTCTTGGGGTGGAAACCTTCGTTTCGGGGGGCGGCAAGGTTTTTCCCGAAGGTCTGAAGGCGGGCGCGCTGCTCAAGGCCTGGGTCGACCGCCTTCGGGCGCAAGGGGTCGGCTTCACCTTCGAGAGCCGGTTTCTGGGTTTGTCCGCGGCGGACGCCGACCGAGTGGAGGTGTGCTTCGATAACGGGTCTCGGATCCATGACGCCGTCGTTTTCGCGCTCGGTGGAGCCTCCTGGCCGGACACGGGCTCGGACGGCGGCTGGGTGCCGGCCTTCATCGATGCCGGGATCGAGGTCACGCCTCTCGCTGCGGCCAACGCGGGCTGGGAGGTCGACTGGAGCGAAGACCTCCTCTCTGTCGGAGAAGGTGAACCGCTCAAGAATCTTTCTCTTCAGGCGGCCGGCAAAACGGCGACCGGCGAACTGATGATCACCCGCTACGGATTGGAAGGCGGGCCCCTCTACCGGCTCGGCCCGGCTCTTCGGGCGACCGCTTCCCCCGTCATCGAGATCGACTTCAAGCCCGACCTCGAGATCGCCGCTCTCTGCCGCAAGCTCGAAGGCGTGAAACGCGATTTCGTGACTCAGGCCGCCTCGCGCTGGCGGCTCAGTCCCGCAGCCTGCGTCCTTCTCGAGGAACGCGGTCCGTGGTCGTCGGTCGAGGACCTGGCTCGCGCGGTGAAAAGTCACTCCGTCGTCCTCAAGCGGCCGCGCCCTCTGGCGGAGGCGATTTCCACCGCTGGCGGCGTGGCGTGGTCGGCGCTGGATCCGGATCTCCGTCTCCGCGATGGCCGCCCGATCTTCGTGGCCGGCGAGATGCTCGACTGGGAAGCCCCCACCGGAGGCTACCTCATTCACGGGTGCTTCGTCACCGGAGCGATCGCCGGCCGAGCCGCCGCGAAGTCCTAGCAAGGCCCGCGTTGCGCCACCCGACCTCGGTGCTAGGCTCCGTCTCCCTCGCGCGAGGGTCTATGCCAATGAGCGCCGATTCCGGAAACAAGCCCAAGTACAAGGACACCCTTCAGCTGCCGACCACGGACTTTCCCATGCGGGCCGGTCTCGTCGAGAGTGAGCCGATCCGTCTCGATGCGTGGGAAAAGGCCGGCCTCTATGACCGCATTCAGGAAAAGGGCCTGGCCGAGAACCGCCCCGTCTTCCTCCTCCACGACGGCCCTCCCTTCGCCAACGGCGACGCCCACATGGGTACCGCCCTCAACAAGATCCTCAAGGACCTCATCCTCAAGTCGAAGACGATGGCGGGCTTTCGCTGTCCCTACGTCCCCGGCTGGGACTGCCACGGGCTGCCGATCGAGTTTAAGGTCGTCCAGGAGAACCCCGACCTCGACCCCGCCGAGATCCGCACGCAGAGCGAGGCGATGGCCAACAAGTTCATCGACGTCCAGCGCGGCTCCTTCCGCCGCCTCGGCGTCTTCGGCGACTGGAACCACCCCTACCTGACGATGGACCCGGCCTACGAGGCCGACATCATCCGCACCTTCGCTGACTTCGTCGACAAGGACCTCGTCTACCGCGACCGCAAGCCCGTGCTCTGGAGCTACGGCGCCAAGACCGCGCTCGCCGAGGCCGAGGTCGACTACAAGGAAAAGACCTCACCAGCCACCTTCGTTGCCTTCGCGGCGGCGACGGGCCTGGCCGCCGAGAAAGGTGCGTCCTTTGTCATCTGGACCACCACGCCCTGGACGCTGCCCGCCAACAGTGGCATCGCCCTGCACCCGCGCTTCGACTACGCCGTGGGGACCTTCACCCACGAGGACGGACGCTCGCAGCAGCTCGTGCTCGCCAAGGATCTTCTCGAGTCCTTCGCCTCCTCCACCGGCTTTGAACTCGACGCCGATGCTCCGATCGAAGTCCTCAAGGGCGCCGACCTCGCCGCCGACGCGACCGCGACGCATCCCTTTCTCGAAGGGCGTACGAGCAAACTGATCACTGCCGAGTTCGTCACCGCGGAGACCGGCACCGGCGCCGTGCATATCGCCCCCGGCCACGGTCAGGACGACTACGTCGCCGGTCGCGAGAATGGTCTCGAGCTCTACAGCCCGGTCGATGACGACGGACTCTTCACCGACGAAAGCGGACTCCCCGAGCTGGTCGGCGTCCACGTCTTCAAGGCCAACAAGGCCATCATCGAGTTGTTGGCGGAAAAAGGCGCTCTTCTCGGCGAGGAAGCGCACCGCCACGAGTACCCGCACTGCTGGCGCTCGAAGACGCCCATCATCTTCCGCAGCGTCCCCCAGTTCTTCATCAAGATCGACGCCTTTCGTGCCGAAGCACTCGCCGAGATCGGCAAGGTGAAGTGGCTCCCCGACTGGGCGGAGTCGCGCATCACCGGCACGGTCGAGTCCCGACCCGACTGGTGCATCTCGCGCCAGCGTACCTGGGGTGTCCCGCTTCCCGTCTTCACCAGCGCTGACGGCGAGGTCATTCTCGACGCCGAAGTCGCCCGCAGGGTCGCCACGCTCGTCGAGGAAAAGGGCACCAATCTCTGGTTCGAGAAGGACGATCTCTGGTGGAACGAACAGCTCGGCCTGCCCGAAGGCACCGAACGCGGCAAGGACACGCTCGACGTCTGGATCGACTCCGGCTGCTCGCACGTCGCCGTCGTCGATCGTCATCCCGAACTCCGCGACCACGGTCCTGCCGATCTCTATCTCGAGGCCACCGACCAGCATCGCGGCTGGTTCCAGTCGAGCCTCATGGTCCGCGTCGCCACCAAAGGCGAGGCCCCCTACAAGAGCGTCCTCACCCATGGATTCGTCGTCGATACCAGCGGCAGGAAGATCAGCAAGTCGGGCAAGCCGATGAACGCCTCCCATTTCTTCGACCAGTACGGCGCCGACAACGTCCGCCTCTGGGTGTCCTCCGTCGACTGGACCCAGGAGGTGCCCTTCAGCGACAAGCTCTTTGCTCAGGTCACCGAGACCTACCGTCGCGTCCGCAACACCTTCCGCGTCCTGCTCGGCAACCTGTCCGGGTTCGATCCGGCTGCGCCCGCCGCCGAGCCGACTCTCGTGGACCGCTGGATCCTCGAGCGGCTCCACGCCGTGACCGGGGAATGCCTCGCCGCCTACGCCGAGTACGACTTCCACAAGGTCTACGTCGTCCTCAATCAGTTCTGCTCGCAGGACCTCAGCGCCCTCTACGTCGACCTCACCAAGGACCGCCTCTACTGCGACGCGAGCGAGTCACCTCGTCGCCGCGCCAGCCAGGCGGCGATGGCCACCGTGTTTGATTCGCTGTGCCGACTGTTCGCCCCGATCCTCGCCTACACCGCCGACGAGGCCTGGCAGTTCGCGGGCCACGAGGAGAGCGTCCACCTCGAGGACTTCCCCGAGCCGGACCCGGCCTGCGCCTCGGGCGAGGCGACGGCCGCCGTCGAAAAGCTCCTCCGCCTCCGTGCCCTCGTGCAGAAGGAGGTCGAGCCCCTTCGCCAAGCCAAGGAGATCAAGGGCAACGCCGACGCGTCCGTCGAACTGTCCGTCTCCGACGAGGACGATGCCGGTCCCATCCTCGACGACCCCGAGGCCCTCGCCGAGTTCCTCATCGTCGCCAAGGTCAGCGTCACCAGGGGAGCCGCCCAGTCCAAAGCCGTGGTCAGCGTTTCTCCCGAGGAGAAATGCCCCCGCTGCTGGCGCCGCGTCCCCGCCGTCGGCGACCACGGCCTCTGCGCTCGCTGCGATTCGGCGATCTCGAGCTAGAGGTCTGTTTCATTGGAAAAGTCGGGTGCTGCCTTGGGGTAGGGACGAGGGTCCCTCCTCGTCCGGGGAGGAGCGAAGCGACGGACCGCCCGCGCCACAAGGCAACCGCAGCCTGTGGGTCGATGCCATGAGGACGGACAAGGGAGCCAGTTGGTCCAAAAGTCGTTCGCGACAGTCGCCCTTGGCTCCCTGCGGATCCGCCGCAGGCGCTGAATCCAAACCCCACCCAAATTCACCATTCCACCAAGATCACTTTCTAAATGGTCTTACTCGAGTGGCGCGAGGAGCGCTTCCAGGTCGTCCTTCTCCAGCGTCAGCTTGCTCGCGCCCGCACCCCCTGACAGGATCCCAGCGGCGAGTTCGGCCTTGCGCTCCTGAAGCTCGCGGATGCGCTCCTCGATGGTGCCCTTGCCGATGAGCCGGTGGACAAAGACGGGCTTGTCCTGACCGATTCGATGCGCGCGGTCGGTGGCCTGATTCTCCACCGCAGGGTTCCACCAGGGATCATAATGGATCACCGTGTCGGCGCGCGTCAGGTTCAGACCCGTGCCACCGGCCTTCAGGGAGATGAGGAAAAGTGGGACCTCGCCCTCCTGAAAGCGCTTCACGAGATCACCTCGGTTCTTGGAGGAGCCCGTGAGCTTGATCCATGGGATCCCCAGCTTTTCGAGCTCCTTCTCGATGAGTCCCAGCATGGTGGTGAACTGCGAGAACAGCAGAATGCTCCGCCCTTCCTCGATCATCACGGGCAGCATCTCAACGAGGCGATCGAGTTTCGCCGACTTGTTCGCCGCCGCGCTTCCTTTGGCCTGCTTGAGAAGCAGCGGATGACAGCAGATCTGCCGCAGCTTGAGGAGGGCGTCGAGAATGATGATCGACGACTGCGCCAGGCCCTTGGCCGCGACGGCTTCCCGGACCTTCTTGTCCATCGAGGCTCGCACGGTTTCGTAGAGTTTTTTCTGAGCGGGATGCAGTTCGACGATCGTCTCGATGTCGCTTTTCGGAGGGAGATCGAGAGCGACGTCGTCCTTGAGCCGGCGGAGCATGGCCGGCCGGATTCGCCGTGCCAGAGCCACGCGCCGGTCTTCGTCGCCATCCTTCTCGATCGGCTTTCGGAAGCTCCGGTTGAAAGTCTTCTCGTCGCCGAGAAAGCCGGGCATCAGAAAATGGAACAGGCTCCAGAGTTCGCCGAGATGATTCTCGACGGGCGTGCCGGTGAGGCAGAGACGCTGGCTCGCATCGAACCCGCGAAGCACCTGCGCGACCTTCGATTTCGGATTCTTGATGGCCTGGGCTTCATCGAGAACCAGCAGGCTCCAGGGCTGGTCGTGGAGGAGTTCGCCGTCGATCCGCGCCAGTGCGTAGGAAGTGATGACAAGATCAACCTTGGGGATGCTCTTGATCGAGGCCTTCCGTTCCGCCCCGTGATGAACGAGAACTTTCAACGAAGGGGCGAAGCGCTCCATTTCGGCAGCCCAGTTGGCCACGACACTAGTCGGTGCGACGACCAGAGCGGGCGGGGTCCCTTTCTTCTTCGCGGAAGTGCGCAGGCGGAGGAGATGACCGATCGTCTGGATGGTCTTGCCCAGCCCCATGTCATCGGCCAGCACGCCGCCGAGACGGTGTTCACCGAGGAAGGTGAGCCAGTCGAGACCGTCGCGCTGGTAGTCGCGGAGTTCAGCCTTGAGCCCCCGAGGCACCTTGACCCGGTCGAGGCCGTCGAAGTTGGCGAGTTTGCGACCGAGCGCACGGAGGTCTCTGGCGGTCTGCGCGAGAGCCTCACCCGAGGCGTCGATGGAGGCGATCTGAGCGGCCTCGAGCCGGTGGTATCGGAAGTCGTCCTCTTCATCAAGATGACCGGCCTTGAAGAGCAGGAGGAGGACGCGCAGCGACTCGCGAAGCGGGGCGGTGGGGAGGCGGAGGAGCGCGCCGTCCCTGCCGCCAGGCGCGAGAAAGGTTTCGGGCAGAAAGTCTTCCCGCTCCATCTCGGCGTCGACGTCGTCGGAGAGGAGATCGACGTGGCGCACCAGCGAGGCGAGGGCGGGCAGCAGATCGATGCGTCGCCCTTTGCCGAGATCGACCTCAAAGCGAAGGGAAAACCAGTCCATCCCCGAGCCCCCGTCTTCGGCGAGGTCGAGGAAGCCGTCGAGACTCTCGATCTCCTCGATACCCGGCCCAAAGGAGGGGTCGATCTCAATGCGCCAGCCTTGTGCCTCCAACGCAACAGCCTGCTCCGCAAGGTAGGCTTGGAAGAAGTTCTGCATCGCTTCCTCGCTGGGCAAGGGCATCACCCGCGCTGCGGGCGCGAAGGCAGCCTCGCCCCCTGTCGTGCCGTTTGGCATCTGGAAGTGCCCGTTGCGGTCGGAGAACTGGGCGCTGCGGCCCACCAGATTGAGATCCGTGTCGAGAAGCAGGTCAAAGGCGATCCCTTCGGCGATCGTGTCCCGCGCGTAGAGACCTTCCTCTCCATCGACTGGCTGGCGGATCACCAGTCCTTGGGTCTCCCAGGAGATGCGTGCGCTCCCGTATTCGAAGAACAGGCGAGCGAGAGGCAGAATCAGCTCTTCCCCAAGGGTGCGGTGGTCGGACCAATTGTTCGGAATCCACCTCGCGGCGAACAGGTGGAGAACCGGGCGGAGTTTCATCTCGAGCGCCTCGGGCGGCTTGCCGGGCAGCGGAAGTCGGAGCTGCGGCTTTGCAGAATCTCCTTCCTCCGACGGGTCTTTCCCGGCCGCCACCGTGGCTTCGGGGGCGATCGATTCCTCCAGGCGTCGGATTCCAAGAGAAAGCATGGGGAGCTCTTCCTCGGGGATGTCTGGTCCGTCGAACCAAGTGGCGGCGACTCCCTCGGGTGCGTCGCAACGAATCGGGGCGATGAGGTGCTTGTCCTCCAGATGACACCAGAGCGGGACGGTGCGAAGGGCCCTCACCCGACCCGATTTCCCTTTCGTCAGGGAGAGCAGGGGGCGCACCGTTCCGTTCTCGGGTTTGCTCCAGCCGAGCCTGGCTTCCACAGGTTCACCGAGGCAGATCGGCTCAAAGCCCTCGGCGCCAAAGAGCCGACCTGTTTTGACAAGCTCGGGTAGCAGCTCTGCCCAAAGCGGCCCCGCAATCGCCAGTGCGCTCGGGTTGTAGTACGCTTCACTGGCGCACGCCATGAGTTGAGAGATCACGGGGAGATCACCGGCGGGAAGGTACTTGGGGCGATTGTCGAGCAGCTGGTACAGGGTGACCCGGTTCTCCACGCCCGTGAATGCGCCGTCTGCCTTTCGGCGGTTGGCCTTCAGCAGGACAAGACTCGGTAGCAGCTCAGCGTCGCGATGATAGCCGTCGCGCTCAAGAGAGATGCGGTAGATCAGGACAGGGCCGCTTTTGGGCAGATCAGTGCGCGGCTTGGCCTGGCCTTCAGCAGCAAGGGCCAGTCCATCGAGCCACTCCATGACGTCGTGGGAAAGCGTGTCGCTGGGAGCGACCGCCCCACCCGCGTTCGAGAGCCGCCCGAGATATTCCTGGGGGTGCAGGATCAGTTCGAAGAGGGTGGCGCAGACATGCTTGCAGTAGAGGGCGACCGGACAACTGCAGGCGGCTGCAACGAGGTCGATGCCTTTTTCAGTGAAGTTGATGCGGGCGTTGATTCGGTAGTTCCTCGTCCCGCGCACCTCCGCATTCAGTGTCAGGAAATCTCGTCCACCTTGATGTCCCGCCTCCACCTCGACGTCTTCCACGCGGCCGCCTATGGCATAGCGCTTGGCCCGAGTGCGGGTCGCAGGCGCGAAGTCCTTCTTCCACTGCTGAGTCTGTTGCAGCTCGTCGATGAGAATGGCAAGCAGGTAGGCTGGATCCTTCATGGTGGAGCGACGCGCTCGCACAGGAGCCGACGGGGCGCAAGAACAGGAGATTGATTAACGAAGCTTCCGGCTCTTGCCGAATGCCTGGATCGCGGACCAGATGCCGCGCTCGCGCTTGCGATCAATCTCGGCGCCGCCATACCGGACCTCGTTGTAGTAGTCGGCCAGTTCGTCGAACTCATTCTCGATGAATCCGGCCTGCCTGAGCCGGCCGACGTATTCCTTCACGGTGTCACCGAGACGCCGCGGCAGCCCGAGGCGCTCGCCGAGTTCGCAGAGCTCCTGCAGGTACTTGGGCTGACGAATCCCGGAGAGCTCGATCTCGACGTCCTCGCCGTCGCCGTCGCCGTCGGGGTCGGAACCTCCCGCGGAGCGGCGGGCAGCCCGCTTCCGCTGACGCCACACGAACCAGGCGATCACCAGCGCGGCGAGCGCGGCGAAGACGTAGATGGCGTTGTCCTCGATCCACTGGCGAACCGCCCACCACCAGGGCAGCTTGGCGGGAGTCATCTCGAGATCGCTCACCTCCGCCGTGTCGAAATCGTAGTCTCCGTCTGCCGTGGTTGAGTCGGGATCCGGCGGGGGAGAAGGAGTTCCGCCCGGGCCAGTCGACTCGTCCTTTTCGGGACCCTCCGAGTCGCGCTCTTTTTCCGGAACGAGAAAGCTGAGTTCTTCCGCCAGTGGAGGAATCGCCTTGGTGAACGCAAACCAGGCGAAGCCGAGCATCAGCAGCAGGGCGCCCCATCTCATCGCGCGCACCCCGGGTGGCAGGGTGGTCATTCCCCGGACGCGGACTCCTTCCTCGCGGGCGGGAGTGCGAGCATGCTCCCAGACGATCCCGGCGATGACCAGAACGGCGAGCGCGAGCAGAAGCGAGCTGGGTTTCGAGAAGGAGACGAGCTCGTGCCAGAGCAGGAAGATCGCTCCCAGAACCGAGCCGAAAAAGAAGGGGGTCGCTCCCTGGAGACGGCCGCCCCGGTCGATGACACGCGCATGACCCGTCGCCCCCTGGAGCCGGCTCTCCAGTTTGGCGCAGGCGCGTTGCTGGAGAAGATAGCTTTGCGTGGCGAGACCCCAGGCAAGATTGAAGGCCAGCATCAGGCTGACGCTGGGGTGAAGGTAGCTGCCGCCGTGGTGGTAGAGCACGATCAGTCCAATGACCAGCGAAGCGGGGATCCACCATCGGTAGGCAGTCGTCGGCTGGGAGCGAATCACCCAGCCGGTCAGCGCCAGTCCGCATCCGAGGAGAATGAAGCCGACCGGACTGCCCGTCGCCCGATAGCTGATGCAGCCGTAGAGCAGCAGGAGCAGCGACTGCGCTTGGAGGGCGCGGATCATGCGGAGGAAGGAAGGGGGATGCGACCTGCCCGGGGGAGCCGCCCCGCATGGAGACGGAGGCCTGTATTATCGAGGCAGAGCAGCGGACGTCCGAAGGCGGGAAGAAGAGGTTCCCAGTCATCGAGAGGCACGTTGCTGAGCACGAAGATCTCGTGATCGCCGGGCCGGGACCGGATCGCCTCCACCAGCGAGGTGACGTCGGTTTCCGGCTGATACTCGGCCTCGGCGAGCCAGCGCAGCGCGTTCTCGAGATGACGCGGGTCGGGAAGATCAAACGTCTCCCAGCCGTGAAAGGAGGCGGTCAGATCCAGCGGAGTCCCTTTGCTCCGGCAGAACTGCAGAACCCCTGCGAGCAGCTCGAGGGAATGCTCGAACGATTCGGGACCGGGGACGCGTCCCGATGGCGCGCAGCTGTGGAACAGCACCGAGGTTGCCTCGAGCGTGGGCCGGTCGCGCTCCCGGACCATCGGTTTGCCCGCACGGGCGGTGGCGGGCCAGTGCAGACCGGAGAGCCGGTCGCCGGGGCGGAACTCGCGCACCCCGCTGAGATTACCCTCCTCCTCGACCCGCGAGCGGTTGCGGGCCTCGCCATGAGGGGAGTGCTGCTCGCGGAACCCGAGAAGCTCGCGGGGCACGACCGGTTTCGGGAAGGCGATGAGACGGAGCGGCAGATCGAAGGTGGCCTGCGCCTCCCAGAGACCGAGCGGCCAGGTGGAGCGAAGGAAGACCGGGCCGTGAAAATGAGTGCCGCGCATCACCAGCCGGGTTGAAAGCCGGAGGCGTCGGCCTTCCCCCGGCGGGATCGGCGGGAAGCGCGCCTCGCGCTCGCGAAAGGGCAGGACGGAGTCTCCCATTTCAATGGCTGCGGCATCGAGCCATCGTCGTCGATTGGTGACGTCGACCTGGACCTCGAAGTCGCGGCCTGCGTGGACCTCCTGCGGCAGCTTCCGAGTGAACTCGAGCCCCTTCAGATTGTGACGGGTCCACCAGAACGAAGTGAACAGGATGAGCAGGCCGAACAGGGCGAGATGGATGGGGGCGGCATCGCGGAACAGCAGGCCGAGTCCGAGAAACAGAGAGGTCGCGAAAAGGAGGATCCATCCGCGACGCTGGATCTTCACCCGGATGCGTGCGTCGCCCGGGGTGCGGGCGACGGGTCCGCGGAGCGGCGCGCGCCGTTTCTTTCTGGGACGGGGATCGAGCATGGGCTCGGGGGACTCAGGGAACGGGGACCTCGTCGATGAGGCGGTGGATGATCCCGCCGGCGGACTGGGAGTCCAGCCCGGCGAACTCCGAGCTGGCAGCACGGTGGCGGAGCACGTAGGGGGCGATCCCCTTGACGTCGTCGGGGTAGACCGAGGTCCTTCCCTCGAGCCAGGCCATCGCCTGGGCGGCGCGCATCAGGGCGAGCACGGCGCGGGCGGAGACACTGCCCCGCAGCTCGCTCGAGCTTCGAACGGACTCGGCCACCTCGACGAGGTAGCGCTGCATGTTGGTCTGCACCTCGACCCGTTTTGCTTCTCGCTGCGCCGCGCGCACCTGATCGAGGCTGAGAAGCGGCGCCTGCTGGGGCGCATCGGAGCCGGCGGCTCCTGCCCGAAGGTGATGACCGAGAATCTGGATCTGCGTCTCGCGGGGCGGCAGCGACATCGGAACCGACAGCAGGAAGCGGTCGAGCTGCGGCTCGGGCAGCGGAAAAGTACCGGCGGCGTAGAGATCGTTCTGCGTGGCTACCACGAAGAAGGGTGGTTCGAGGTGGCGGGTCACGCCATCGACCGAGACCTGGCCCTCGTTCATGCACTCGAGGAGCGCGCTCTGGATCCGCGGCCCCGAGCGGTTGATCTCGTCGGCCAAGAGCACGTTGCAGAATACCGGTCCGGGGATGAACTCGAACTCACCCGTTCCCTGATGATAGATCGAGTAGCCCGTGACGTCGGCGGGGAGCAGGTCCGGCGTGAACTGCAGTCTGCGGAAGGATCCCGCCACGGAATCGGCGAGGCATTGAGCGAGCGTCGTCTTGCCGATGCCGGGCGCTCCCTCGATGAGCGCATGGCCGTCGGCGACAAGGGCCGTCACAAGAAGACGGGAGGGGAGTTCCGATCCGAGCACCGTGCCGGTGAGGCGGGCGTGGAGTTCGTGGAAGTGGTGCTGGAGGGACATGAGAAACGGTGAGCCGATTTCGACCCGCGAGGCAGCGGGTCCGTTCAATGAAGGAGGCAGTCGGGCCCCAAACGCAAGCGGCCATTCGGTGGCCGGGCCGCAACCGCGCGAAGACGGCTGCCACTCGGGCCGTCTACTTCATGCCCCGGTTGAAGCGTGCCATCTCGCGGCCGGCCTCGCGGTCCTCCACGGCCTCCTTGAGGGACTGCCTGCGGTCCTTGTTGGCCTTGCCCCGGGCGATGGCGATCTCGACTTTCACCAGACTGCCTTTCCAGTACATGCGCGTCGCCGGCAGTGCCAGACGCTTGAGGGTCACCTCCTTCTCGATGCGCTCGTACTCCTTGCGGTGGACCAGCAGACGGCGCGCCCGCTTGGCTTCGTGCTGCACGTGACTCGCAAAACCATAGGGCATGATGTCGCAGCCCCAGAGCCAGAGCTCGCCCTTGTCGACCTTGCCGAAGGCGTCGCGCAGGTTGACGTTGCCCTCGCGGATCGACTTCACCTCGGTGCCACGCAGAGAAATGCCGCACTCGAAGAGATCGAGGATCTCGTAGTCGTGCTTCACTTTGCGGTTCTTGACGATGTCAGGCATGAGCTTGCTTTGGTTCTGCGGAAGTCGGCCACCCTACTGCCTTCCGGCACGGGGGAAAGTCCGAGACGTGAGTTCCTCGCCGCCGATACTGAGAGCAATGGTGAACGATCTGGCGGCCCCGCTTGCGAAATGGTTTTCAACGACCCATGGGACGCCGACCCATGCCCAGGAACTTGCCGTGCCGGCGGTGCTCGCGGGCGAATCAGTGCTCCTTTCCTCGCCCACCGGCAGCGGCAAGACCCTCGCTGGTTTCCTCGCCGTGCTCGACGACCTCGTCCGGCGTCATCTCGACGGCACGCTCGGAGCCGGCATCCAGGCCGTCTACGTCTCGCCACTTCGTGCCCTCAGCTATGACGTGGAGAAGAATCTCGTGCGACCGCTTCGCGAACTCGGCCTCGAGGAAGAGATCCGCATCGGGCTGCGCAACGGCGACACCACGTCCTCGGAACGCGCGAAGCAGAAGCGCCGCCCGCCCCACATACTCCTCACCACCCCCGAGAGCCTCGCGATTCTGCTCCCACAGAAGGGCTGGCGGACGGCCTTCGAGAAGACGCGGTTCTTCCTCGTCGACGAACTCCACGCGCTCGCCGAGAACAAGCGCGGCGCCCACCTCATGGTCTCGGCGGAACGACTCGAGCGAATCTCCCAAGCGGGACCCCTAGTACGGGTCGGGCTTTCCGCCACCGTCGCGCCACTCGAGGAAGCCGCCCGCTTTCTGGTCGGCCCCGACCGCCCCTGCCGGATCTGCGAAGGCCGCCTCGAGCGCGACCGATTTCTCGAGGTGCTCACCCCGCTGCGCCGCAATCCCTACCCGCCCTCGGGGTTCACCGCCGGCCGGGTGCTTCGGGACATCGCCGCGCTCGTCGATTCCAAGCGCACCGTGCTCGTTTTCTGCAACACCCGCTCCGGGGCGGAAAGCCTGTGTCACTCGCTGAAGAACGCGCTCCCCCAGCTCGCGCACACCATCGAGGCGCACCACGGCTCCCTCGACCGCGACCACCGCATCGAGACGGAGGACCGTCTCAAGAACGGAGAACTCCGGGCCGTCGTCTGCTCGACCAGCCTCGAGCTCGGGATCGACGTCGGCTTCATCGACACCGTGGTCATGATCTCGACTCCAAAAGGCGTGAGCCGTGCCCTGCAGCGGGTGGGTCGCTCCGGGCACTCGGTCCACGAGCCGAGCCACGGGGTGCTCGTCGCGACCAACGTCAACGACCTGATCGAGTGCATCGTCTGCGCAAAGATGGCGCGGGAAAACCTGCTCGACGACATTCGCATCTTCGAGGGGGCCGACGACGTCGCCGCCCAGCACCTCGTAGGCATGGCGATGGAAGGCGAAGACCTCACCCGCGAGGAGGCGCTGGCTCTGTTCCGCCGGACGCGCCCCTTCCAGTCGATGGACCGCCAGCGCCTCGACGAACTCGTCGACTACCTGATCGGTGGCGGGAAATCACTGCAGGGGCAGTACACCGAGACCTTCGGCAAACTCATCGAGGAGGACGGCATACTGACAATTCCCAACCAGAAGGTGCAGCGTGACTACCTCGTCAACGTCGGCACCATCCACGCGCACGGGATGGTCGCCGTCTATCTCGGCAGGAAGCGACTCGGCGAGGTCGACGAAGCCTTTCTCAAGCGCATCGAGCCCGGCGACCGCTTCGTGCTCGCGGGTCGGGTCGTCGAACTTCTCAGCAGCGGCGTGGCCGAGGCTCACGTCAAGGAGGCGAAGAGCCGGCTGCCCACCGTGCCGACCTGGAACGCCAACAAGATGCCGCTGGCCTCCGGTCTCGCCGATGCCGTGGCCGCGATGCGCGGAGAACTCGCCACCCGGCTCGAGTCGCCGGAGGAGGACGATGCCTCGATCGCCGACTGGCTCGTCGAGGAATGGAACATCTCCTCCATCAACGCGGCCGCAGTGATAAAGCACGGTCGCCATCAGCTGGCCATTTCCGAAATCCCGGTTCCCGGGAAAATGCTCGTCGAGCTCTATCGACCGCCGGTGCCGGAGTCGGCATCCAGGGGGGACCAGTTCCGCGAGGAGGAAGACCCAAGTCTCCGGCACTACTTCTTCCACTCGCTCCTGGGAAGAAGCGCCAACGACGCTCTCTCCCGGATCCTCGTGCGTCGGGTCAACCAGGCCGTCGGAGGCAACGCGATGGTCACGATCGACGACTATGGTTTCCTGCTCACGCTCAGCGATTTCCAGGAACTGGGCGTCGAGGAATGGCGCGAACTGTTCAAGCCCGAGAACGCCATGGAAGACCTCGACCACGCGCTGGCGGGATCCGAACTCGTGAAATGGCTGTTCCGCGGTGTCGCCCAGACCGGCCTGATGGTGCCGCGCAATCTCCCCGGCAAGCAGCGCCACCTCAAGCAGCTCCGATGGAGCAGTGAGATACTGTTCCGGGTGCTCGACGAGCGGGAGCCCAATCATCCCATGCTCCGGCAGGCACGCGTCGAGGCCAAGCACGTCTTTCTCGATGCCGACCGCGCCATTGATTTCCTCGAGAAGGCTGCGGCGCTGCCCTGGACTCTCAGAGAGGTGCCGGCCGTCAGCCCGTTCGCTTTCGGAATCTATGCCTCCAAAATCAAGGAGGGAATGATGATGGAAACGCCGGAAGAGGCCATCGAGCGGCTTTTCAACCAGTTTGAAAAACGGGTCGGAGAAGGGAGCTGAGACCGAAGATTTCCCGTGGGGGCCACGCGGATTGATGGCCATCTCGCTTGCGCTCGCGCACGGTTTGACCGCGAGCGTCGTGCAGCTCCGCAATACACGCCCGCAGGTGGATCACATTCGGGAACCGCTTGCGCCGCTGGGCAATCTTGGAAGGACGACGGGTCCAGCCGCTGCTCCAAGCCAGTATTTCACGGGTAGCCAGAGATGCAATCCGGGTTGAATCCGCGCCTTGAATCCGGGCCTTCGCCCAGACGATCGATTTCATTGGCACAGTGTCTGCATCGAGCATGGTGCAACCGGCGCGATCTCCTCAAGACACGACCGGTCTACAGCCAGGCCAACCCAACGACACCAGTCCATGAAACCCAACGCCATCCTTATTCCATTCTTGGCCGCCTTTCTCGTGGCCGGCCCCCAACTCACCGCCACCCCTGAGAAGGTGGGGGTTCTTGACCTCAGCGAAGAACAGTTTCGCAAGGCGCTCGTGGAGCGTTTTCAACGCCAGGCCGGCCTTGCAGGCGACGAAATCGAGATCACACGAGAAGGCGGAATCGTCATCCTCAAAGGCGAGGTAGGGCATCTACTCGCGAAAAAGCGGGTGGTCGAAATTGCCAAATCCTTGTCCGACGTGGAAGGAGTCGTCGATTTTGTCAGTCTCAATCCCATCGACATCGAAGACCAGGACGTCGAAAAACGAGTCCTGCGCACACTCGAGCGCGAACTTGCAATCACGCCCGAACAAATGAGCGCCACGGCGCGGTTCGGCGTGGTCGAACTCATCGGGAAGACCGACACCTGGGCCCAGAAGTACGTAGCCTGTCAACTTGCGGCGTCGGAGTTCGGCGTTCGTGAAGTGGTCGATGGGATTACCGTCCGTCCCGACGCTCCGCCCATCGACGACGAGGCTCTGCTCCGGGACGTCCGGCTGGGCATCGAACACGACGTCTGGATCGACGGCCGCGATTTGAAGTTCCGTGTCGAAGGCGGCACGGTCTTTGTCGCCGGCGGTGTGCCTTCGATGATGGAGCGAGCCCGCGTGGTGCTGCGGATTCGGGAAGCCAAAGGAAAGCCGGACACGACTGAGTTGATTGTCCACCAGCGCGCAGGGGACCCGCTGCAGAAAAGCCTCGACCGACGCCTGCGGAGCGATGAGGCCATTCAAAAGGCGATTCACGACATCTTCAAACTCGATCCCAGAATCGACGCCACGAACATCAAGGTGGAAGTCAGCAACGGCGAGGTCGTCCTCACCGGCGCCACACGGAACGAGGTCGAACGACTGGCGGCCGGACGCGGAGCCCGCAACGCCGTGGGCGTCTTCGCGGTCGACAATCAGTTGCTGCCAAAAGTCATCCCGTTGAAGAAGCGCCCCGTGTAGATCGCCGAGCAGATCGACTTGGCACAGACGCCTCGCCGATGCGGAGGCGGCCGTTGATTCAACCAGCGGTCGCATCAAAGAAGAGGGGAGAACAGCCGCGCCACGCCTGCCGTAATCTGTTGCCAGCGGGAACGATCCGTGTAGGTCGATGCCCCGAGAATTTCGGAATGGTCGAAATCCTGCTCCAGCATTGTCGCAATCTCGCCCGTGAAAGCTTCATCCCGCACCAGCGCCATGACCTCGAAGTTGAGACGAAGGGAGCGATTGTCCAGATTCATCGAACCAATCGCGGCGAGTTGGTCGTCGATCACCCAAGTCTTCAGGTGGACCATCGCCTTCCGGTGGCGGTAGACGCGGATTCCGCACTCATCCATTTCCGGGAGCAGGGAGAGCATCGCGAGATCAGCCAGTCGGCTGTCGCTTCGGTGTGGGACCAGCAGCCGGACATCCACCCCACGAGCGGCGGCGGCACGCAGCGCCTCGTCCACGGTTCGGTCCGGCACCAGAAAGGGCGTGGAGATCCACAGGCGTTCACGTGCTTCGTGGATCACGGCGGTGAGTAGAAGAGGAGCATGCGGAGAGGGCTGGTCGGCCGGGCCCGTGGTGGCAACAGCAATGGGCTTGCCGTCGGCGACGGGTCGGGCTTCCCATTCCAAGGGAGGCAGCCTGTCGGGATCGACCCAGGAAAGGTGCCGGAGAAAAGACCGCTGCAGAGCCAGCACGGCCGGACCTTCAATTCGGGCGTGGGCGTCTCTCCACATCTTAAATTCTCCCTTGCTCACGTAGTTATCGCTCACGTTGACGCCCCCGACAAAGCCAGCGGCTCCGTCGATCACGAGAATCTTGCGGTGGTCGCGAAAGTTGAGTTCGAAGCGCCAGAAAAGACCTCGGTGTGCCGTGAAAGCGTGCACCCGCACCCCCGCTTTTCGAAGTTCGTCGGCGGCCGAACGGAGAAACCGTCGGCTTCCCACGCGGTCCACGAGAAGATCGACTTCGACCCCGCGCCCGGCCGCAGCCGCGAGTTGCGCCATGAAGCTTCGGCCCGTCTCATCGTCCGCAAAGATGTAAGTCTCCATGAGCACGTATTTTCGAGCGGTGGCAATGGAGTCCAGCATCGCTTGATAGGAGGGCGGACCGTCGATCAGCAGTTTGATCTGATTGTTTTCCAGCCAACCGCCGTCGTCGAGGCCATGTAGCAGCTTGGAGATCCTTCCGCTGGGTTCACCCCGGTGTGCATTGAGAACCTCCTCGCAGCGCTCCAGTTCAGTCAGGTAGGGCTCCGACTCCTGTGCTTTGCGGTAGGTTTCACGGTAGCCGTTGAAGCGGGTTCGCCCTCCGAGCCAGTAGATGGGCAGGGAGAAAACCGGAATGGAGAGCAGCGCGATGATCCACCCAAGAAGGCTTTCGTGTTGAACCCGGCGCAGAGCGTGCACGGCGGTAGCCAGCCCTCCGATCTCGAGGACCAGCCACACAAGGCTTCCAATTTCCCAACTCACTGTCTTTCTACTCCTCCATGAGACCGCTCCCGTCCAATCCGATTCGGGTCGCGTCGCGTTGATCGGACTCATCAACGGATACCCCAATCAGAATCGAAAGCCCAGCAGCGATTCGCCGATGCACGATCAGGTTCGGGTTGACCATGCAAAATCGCATGACTCTTCAATGGGAGTTGAGGTTTTACCGCATGAACGCGGGCTCAGTACCGCTCAAACGGCATGGCACGGTTCTAGCAGGGGTTCTGGTAGATCCATGAATCACACACGATACGACGCGGCACGAGCCGTCGAGGCCGCCAATGCAATGATCTCCGGTGAACTTTCCGCCGTCGAGACTTATGCGGTTGCTCTCGACAAGTTCCGTACCGAGCCGGCGGTGGGATCATTGCGGCAGATTCAGGCTGATCATCAAGCGTTCGCTGAGGAACTTACCACCATCGTTCGCCAATCCGGAGGCATTCCCGCCCTCAAGTCGGGCACATGGGGCAACATCGTAGTCCTCGTGGAAACGTCGGCCGCCCTTTTCGGAGAAGACTCCGCCATCACCGCCCTCGCCACCGGCGAAAAGCTGGGCCGAGAACTATACGAGGAAAGTCTAAGTAAGGACGAGTTCAGCCCTGAAGTGCGCCAACTGGCAGTGGAGAAAGTACTCCCGGCCCTCGAGCGCCATCTCACGACTCTCGAGGCGATCAAGGACAGCGAATAATCCACCATCCCATCAACCATGAAGCAAATGAAACTAGCAGCCACCACCGCAGTCAGCATCGCGGGCGTCCTAACGCTCGCAAGCTGTGAACAGGAGCCCGACACCCCCGGAGAGAGACTCGACGAGGGCATCGAGAACGCCGGCGAGTCCCTAGAGGGCGCCGGCGACGAGATCGGCGACAGGATTGAAGATGTCGGCGATGCCATCGAAGACGCAGGAAACTAGAACATCGCAACACCACAACACAACACAACACACTAAGATCATGCTGCGCTACGCAATCATCGCCCTTGTCATCGCCATCATCGCCGGAGCTCTCGGGTTCTCAGGCGTCGCCGGTGCTGCCGCCGGTATCGCCAAAATCCTTGCCGTCGTCTTTGTCGTCCTTTTTCTGGTCGCTCTCGTGGCCAACGGACGGAAGCCCTGAAATTAGCGACCTTCACGGTTCGCGCGCCTGGAAACGGGCGGCGAACCTGGATGGCTGTTTTGAGTGCGAGCTGACTCCCTGTGAGTAGCTGGGGGCTATGCCGCCGCTCGGATGGTCTCCTCATCTGTCTCATGGGAGGCGCCAGAGGCGAGAGTCCTCGAGAAAACGCAATGGTCGGCCCAGAGGTGGTTCTGCTGATTGATCCTATGGATGTCGGCACCACGGCTGGGGTCGAGCAGGAATCAACTGCAAGACCTTTCCGCCCCGCATCACTCGGATCCTTCGTCTTTTTCAGAGCCTTCCTCTGACTCGGGCGGAAGCGGATAGGGTTGTCCATCGAGCTTGATGGTTTCCACCTCGTCCGGGTTGGTGTCGCGCTCGTGCTCGATTCGATCAAGTTCAAACACTTTCCGTGCCTCGTTGGCGCGTTTCTGCTTTTCGTCCCGGGGTTCCTCTTTTTTCGGTTTCATGGCTGATGATGGTGCAAGTCCGATGCCATAGGCAAATCAAAATCCCTCCGCTCAGGCGGACAGCCGCTTGGTAGCTCAGCGCTGCATGAAGTAGCCGACGAGGTTCACCAGGATGGTGAGAATGATCGAAGCGATAAGCATCGTCTTAAAGGGGAAGAAGACCCGGACCCGCTTGCGCTTGCCTTCCTCGACCTCGCGGAAGGCCTCCTCCATCTTTTCGTGAACCTTGATCTCGGCCTTCCTCGTGGCCTTGGGGAAAAGTCGGGGGATGACGTTGAGCAGCAGGGTGAGCACCACCGAGGCAATGAGGCTCTGGATGAGAAAGTCAGACATGGAGCGAAGAGGCTGGATTCAAGGCGGCTTCGGTTAAAGCTGGGACCCGGTGGAAGAACGAGGCAATTTCCTCAGGAGTGAAATTCCGGGCTCCGTACTGGCCCAGATGAAAGAGATGTTGCTGGCTCTTCTCCTTTAGCACCGCGTCGTCGTTTCGTCTCGAATTCCTCGTCTGGCTCGAGCGTTCTGCCTTGAGGTGGAACTCGACGTCCCCGGCGAGTTGCGGGCTTCGCCGGCGAAGCCCGCCCCTCTTCCTCTGGCAACGCCAGCGCGCCGGGACGTCACGCTCCACCTTATGGCCGGCATCCATCGAGCCCTGAACTTCCCGGCGATCGGATTCGTCTTGTTTGGCTTTCTCGCGATGATCAAGGGTGATGCCTTCTGGTGGGGCGACTGTAGGCGTCAGCTACGGCTCCGGAAGCTGGAGGGGGCGACCGAAGATCACCCGGTTCATCGGAGTGATCGCCGGAGGGATCTCCGCCCACCAGCTCCGGTAGCCGGCTGCCTCGATCCGGTAGGTGCGATGCACGTCGTAGGCGGTCTCAAAACCGAGCGCGGTCTGCACGGCTTGCGGTGCATCGCAGGCCCGCTTCGGGTAGCAGCAGGGGAGCAGAGCAATGGGACCCCGTGCGGCGAGAGCGACGTCGATGCAGAGATCGGAAAGGGTGCCGCAGGCGTGGGCACTCACGACGCTCATTCCCGGCTCGATCCAGTCGTCCTCGAGGCGAATTCTCGCGGTACGAACCTCGATCTTCTCCGCCGCCCAGGGCGCGACAGGGGCGATGATCTCGACAAGCCGGTCGCGGCTCGGCTGGGCCACGCGGTCGATCAGGAGAACGTGATCGACGTCCTTTTCGAAGATCGCGAACAGCACCCCGAGAAGCCCGTGCCCGCAGCAGAGATCGGCTACGAAAGGAGCGCGGGTTCGTTTTCGAATCCGCGCGAAGAGTTCGGCGCATTCGAGGACCTCCTTGACCGGGAGAAAATCGGCGGCGGCGAGGGCACGGACGAGTTTGTCGGGCAGGGCATCGCCCGTGAAATGGGCCGCCGCGTGACGGTCATCGAGTCGCGCCCGCGATCCCAGCCACGCCTTCTTTTCCAGATCGTTGAGCTGGGGGAAGAACTTGAAGCGGTCGTTCGAGGGCTCGTCCATGGGCGGGGGATCACCCTAAGATCATTTCCAGGAATTGCATTTCCAAGCGAGGGTATCGCGTGGCGGTCGCTGGGCGCTCCCTTCGGCGGGTCCGGAGGCCCGCGCCCTCCCATCCGCGATCCTTCGGCCCGCCTACTTGGAGCGAAAGGCGTACACGACCCCGTCGTCCGCTGCGATCAGGAGGGTGTCGCCGACGATCACGGGTGAGGACCGGATCCCCGAACCGATCTCGTATTCCCACATCTCCTTGCCGCTGCCTGCGTCGACGGCATAGAGGAAACCGTCGTCGTCGCCGAAGTAGACGGTCTTTCCCCCGCAGACGAGCGGCGAGCTGTCGATGCGGTCCCGCGCCCGGAACTCCCAGCTCTGCTTGCCGGTGACGCGATCGATGCAGTGCATGCGCTTGTCTCGGCCGCCGATGAAGAGATGAGTAGGGGTGAGGGCGGGCGACGAGAAATAGGCAAAGTCCCGGTCGAGAAACTCCCAGACCTGATCCCCGCTCTCGAGGTCGTAGGCCTCGACCTTGTTGCCGTAGTGGCCGACGTAGGCGATGCCCTTGTCGACCACGACGGTGTTGGGGATGTAGGAGGCGACCTCCACTTTCCGTTCGAGAACTCCGTTTCTGGTCTTCACGACGTAGATGAATCCGTCGCAGCCGCCGAACATGGCGCGTCCGGCTGCGACGCCGACACCCCCGTTCACCTGGTTGCCCGTCTCATAGTCCCAGAGCTTCTTGCCGGTCTCGGCATCGAGGCAGTAGGCGGACGCGTCGTAGCTTCCGATCACCACGCGGTCCTTGCCGCTTTCCTCGTCGGTGAAGGCATTGGCGCTGCCGAGCACCTCGCCGTAGGTCTCGAACTTCCACCGCTCCTCACCGGTGGCGCGATCCAGAGCATAGACGAACGAGTCCCCGCAGCCGAAGACCACGAGATCGCCGATCAGCACGGCCGACCCCTCGATGACGTCGTCGGTGTCGTGCTGCCATACCTCTTTCCCGGTGGCCAGTTCGAGGCAGTGGAAGAAGCCGTCGCCGTTGCCGACGTAGAGCCGTCCGTCTTTCACCACGGGGGTAGCCACGATGGGCGGCGGCACCTTTCCCGTGCCGCGTTTCTTCGTTTCAAAAGTCCAGGCGAGTTGCAGCTTCCCAGGCGGAAAGTCGGCGTCAATGACGCCCGTCATGGCTGGATTTCCGCGGAAAATCGTCCACTCGGCCGGGGTCGAGGGTGTCTCTTGCTGGGCGCAGAGAGAGGTCCCCCCAAGAAAAAACGCCCCCAGGATGGAAAGAGACTGGCAAGCAGGGTGGGTCATCGTTACCAGTATGGGACGCACGCGAGCGAAGAGTATTTCATTCTTTCTCAGCGGCCCAAGTTTAAAACGACATGGACGACGACCGTCTCATCCCCAAGATCCTGCATTCCGAGTACGAGGAAAGCCCGTTCAGCGGCTGCACCATGTGTGGCGAGGCGCTGCGCGACTTCTCGGAAGGATTCCAGATCTCAAAAGTCTTCCGCCGCGGAGAATGCGTCTTCGAGTACGCGCTCTGCATGCCCTGCCGCGACCGCATGGCCGAGGACTTCTCCGAGGAATCAGTCGCTGCCATGGAAAAGTTTCACGACGAGAACATCGAAGCCGGTCACGGGCTCGAGGAATGCGCCTGCTGTCATCGGGAAAGCAGCGAGTGGCCCGAGCCTGAATTCAGCCTCGTGGCTGCCTGTCTCCACGATGCACTTCTCGACGGCATCATGGTCTGCATCGACTGCACCGAGGCGATGCAGGGTCTGCTTTCCAAGCAGACCAAGGACCGCCGCGACCGATTCATCGAGGAAAACTTCCCCTGCGCCCCGGACGAGACAGCCCCCGTCCCCAGCGGGGTCGGGATGCTGTAGCGGTCCGGCCTTCCAGGGTTCCCGCGTACCAGCGGGAGCGCCCCGTCCTAGAGCTTCCCGAGCATCTTGTCCTTCTTGGACTCGTACTCCTTCTTGGTGAGCACGCCCGCCTCGCGGAGGTCCGACAGCTTGGCGAGGTTTTCGTAGGTCTCCCGAGTCGTGTCGGCCTCGACGTCGTCTTCCAGGTTCTTGACGAACTCCTTGCCCTTCTTGAGGGCGGTCTCGTAGAGGCTCTTCGCGTCCTCCATGTCGACGTTGACCTTGAGGAAGTTGCCTTGCTCGCGGAAATGCTTGAGCGCCACTTGGCAGACCGCGTACGTGGAAGCGGCCGACATCGCAGACATGGAGATTCCGCCGAGAACCGAGCCCAGGACGGGGACTCCCTTGATGAGACTCGCTCCGATACGGGCGAAGGTGCCGCCGGTGAGGGCTGCGACGAATTTCTTCCCAGCATCCTGAGAGTAGTCGATTCCTTCCGCTTCAGCGAGCTTCTCGAGCGCGTCGATCTGGATCGCGGTGACCGCAGCGATGTCGAGGAGCGGGATCGGCACGAGGCCGGCGCCCATGGACCAGAGAACGTGACTGCGCACGATGGTGTCGGTCCCAGACGTGGCTTTCTTCTTCACAGCAAGTGCCGTGCTCTTCCTCGCTGCGAGTGCCGTGCTCTTCTTGGCAGGTGTCTTCTTCTTCGCCGCCGTGCTCTTCTTCGCCGTCGTGCTCTTTTTGGCCGCCGTCTTCTTGTTCGCCCCTGTCTTCTTCTTGGATTTCTTGGTGTCTCCCATAGTGTTTCGATACTACACCGGCAGAGGGCAGATGGCGACTACAACCGCGTGCCCTGATTGGAGCGGGAGCAGGGCCGTGGAGTGAGAGCCCGCTACCGCCAGTTCCAGGAATGCCGTGCCCAGAAGGCGCGCAGTTCGGGGACGGTCCCGTTGAAGACGTTGCGCTCCATCGGGCGGTCCATGTTGCCAAAGTAGGGTCCCGAGCGAAAACCGCCGCGGTTGTAGTAATGCGGAACCGAGCGGCCCCGGCTCCGATCCCACCAGACGCCGCCGTACTGCCACAGCGCCCAGTCGTCCCAGACCTGATAGATGTCGAGCATCACCCCGGGTGAGAGGTCGCGACCACGGACGCTGAATACCGAGTCCATCTTGTCGACGTGCCCATAAAGCGCCATCCAGTAGGGCGCCGATCGCAGAATCGCGCGGGTCTGTGGATCAGCGGCTCGCATCGACTTCTTGATGCGGTCGGCATTCTCCAGATAGACCAGCGGCGTGACCCCGCCCGTGCGCTCCCGCACCCGCGTGATGAAACGCGCCACGTCCTTCGCGGGAATGCTGCTGTCGAAGTCGCCCACCAGAAGCACGCCGGGCGCCTTCAGGTCCATGTCGTTGCCGATCGCTCGAACCCTCTCCAGCATCCGGTCGGCCTGAGAGGTCACGCTGATTCCCGGAAGCACGAAGTGGTAGACCCCCACCAGCATGCCTTCGCGGTCCGCCGCCTTGAGAAAGCGCGCCGCCTTGACGTCGGCAGCGCTGCCTTTGGATACTCGGGCGATCAGCCCATGAGCGCCGTTCTTGCGAAGGGAGCTGACGTCGTCCGGCGTATAGGAGAGTCCGCCCCGCTGCCGCTCCTTCGGATCATAGGAAGAGACGTTGATGATCTCCGGTGAGACGCCCCGCCGTACCCCCGAGAAGGGATCGCTCGCGCAGCTGGCGAGGAGGAAAAAGAGCGGAAGAAGCAGGAGTGCGGGTTTCATGAGCCACGTTCGCAATCACCGCCTGCTGTGCAAGGCCAACTCGTGAGTGATGCATGGGCCGCTGGCGCCACACTCGGTTGCGTGTGAGCCGGACAAGTTGCTCGGCAAACCAGTGAGCGGGACAGGGCGACCCAGCGTCAGATTTCGCGTCTGCACATGGTGGCAATCGTCGGGATGACGCCAATGCCACTCGACCCGAGGCACGGATCCAGGCCTAGAGGCAATGGCCCTTGTTCAACGGCCACCCATTTGAAGAGACCCCGATGACCGTGCCTGTCTTAAGGTGGAGCGTGACGTCCCGGCGCGCTGGCGTTGCCAGAGGACGAGGGGCGGGCTTCGCCGGGGACTGTCAAGACCGGGGACAAGGGTTACACAGCGTACGAGGACATAGGTTACACGTTTCAGGAGCGCGGCTTTAACGGCCTCAGTTTGCACTTGCCGTTTTTCGGTCCACTGAGGTCGACGACACCAAGGCATTTCCAGCCAAAGAGCACCTCCCACGACTCTTCGCCTACCTGCCGGAAGGCGATCGTCTTCCCGCTGAAGCCGCGCCCGACACCGAAGGTCTGCCCCTGAAACGTCGTCATTCCCATACTTCGGACTTTCCGCGTCTGGTCGTCGTCCAGATAGTGCTCTCGCATGTCCGCGATCCTCTCGGGCATTCGCCTGTCCGACGTCCTGTATCTGGTCACCGGCTCCTGACCACCCAGGGAATCGTGCGGCCTCACCAGATTGTAGCGTTCCCGGAACTTGTCGAAGGCCCGCTGACATTCCGCGAGGCTGCGCCAGTGCGTCCTCCTGGAAAGCACCTCCTTCTTCAGGGTCCGATGAAAGCGCTCCTCCTTGCCCTGCGTCTGCGGATGACGAGGGCGGCCATGCAGCACGTCCACCCCAAGTTCCAGCAACCACACTCCTAGAGCCGTGACCGTTCCCGGATGCGAACTGCCCCAGGGAGGCCCGTTGTCGCACAGGATCGCCTGTGGCAGTCCGTACCGTCGAAAGGTCTGAGCGAGCACCTTGCGCACCGGCCCGCCAGTCTCACCTGCCAGTGCCTTAATCACCAATCCGTAGCGGCTGTGATCGTCAGTCATCGTCAACGGATGACAGCGCCGCTCCCCACTTCCCAATTCCCACCGCAACGTAGGTGACGTGGACATGACTGCAAGACGACAGAAACAGCGCGCTCAACAGGGCCCCCAGCCCGGATCGTATCCCCCTCATGGATGATGAGACGCGATCTGCCAGTCCGCAATTCAAAGAAACCGCCTTTGGTCGCAGACACCGCTGATCGGGTCTAGGATCTGCCATGCTTCGATTCACGCTGCTCGGCTTTCCCGTCACCATCCACTGGATGTTCTGGCTCGTGGCCTTTCTCCTCAGCGGTGGAGGTGGCGATCCCAAGGCTCTGCTCCTCTGGATCTTCGCGCTGTTCATTTCGATTCTATGGCACGAACTGGGCCATGCCTTCGCCTACAAGCACTACGGAGCCACGCCGAGCATCACGCTCTACGGCATGGGGGGCCTCTGTTACGGGCACGGCTATTCACCAAGGAAGGACTGGCGCCGGGAGCAGATCATCATCTCGTTGGCGGGGCCCGCCTTCGGCCTCATCTTTGCCGCCCTTGCCTGGCTGGTACTTCGAAAGTTGGAGGGACCACCTGACCAGCCAAAGATGATCCTCACCGAGAGCATGCAGTATCTCCACCGATTCACTCGAAACATGTGGTGGATCAACGGATTCTGGACGCTCGTCAATCTGCTCCCCGTGATCCCTCTCGATGGAGGTCGCGTCATGGAGGCGATCATGGGACGCGGCACCGAAGCTAGAAAAAGAACGCATCTCATTGCGATCGTTGCGGCAGTGGGCGCCGCCATTTTCGGATTCAAGATCGGCCAACCCTTCATGGCCCTGCTGTTCGGCTATCTCGCCTATCAGAACTACATGAGCATGTCCGGCAAAAGCGCACCCAACATTCTCGGCGGCCAACGCTAGCCCTCTCTCTTTCATGTCTTACTACGACCACATCATCGTCGGCGCCGGTCACAACGGCCTCATCTGTGCCTGCTACCTCGCCCGGGCCGGGGAAAAAGTCCTTGTCCTCGAGCGACGCCCGATCGTTGGCGGAGCCGTCTGCACCGAGGAAATCGTGCCCGGCTACCAGTTCGACGTCGGTTCCTCCGCCCACATCATGTTTCGGGCGACCCCCATCATGGACGAACTCGGCCTCGCCGAATGCGGTCTCGAGTACGTCGAGATGGATCCATGGGCCTTCTTCCCGCTGCCCGACGGCAGTGGCAGCATCACCTTCTACCGCGATCTCGACAAGACCTGCGAAAGCATCGCGCAGATTTCTCCCGACGACGCCCTCGCCTATCGTGAGTTCGTCAAGCGATGGACCCTGATCAACGAAGGCGTCTTCGAGGTGTTCCAGCGCAGCCCCACTCCGGGTCGCCTCTTTGCCACTCTCTTCCGCCGCAACCTCGTTGATCGGAAATCGCGGGAACTCTGGTCCTCGATGGACACCGTCCGGCAGCTCATGGGTTCCTACGGTCGGCTCATCCGCGAACTCTTCGTTCATCCTCACGTGCGCACCGCGCTGTCATGGCTCGCCGCCCAGAGTGGTCCGCCCCCGACTGAAATGGCTTCGGGCGACCTCCTCGGGTGGAACGCGATCATCCACAAGATCGGGTCGTGGCGTGCCGTCGGCGGATCCGGCTCTCTTACCAAGGCTCTCCGCAAGCGCCTCGAGTCCTACGGCGGCGAAGTGCGCACCTCGATGCCCGTCGAAAGCATCGGCCGACGCAACGGCCGCTTTGAAGTCGTCGCCGGAGGGGAGGACTTCAGCTCCGAGAAGGTCGTCGCGGCCTGCCACCTGCAGACCACCTTTCTCGATCTGCTCGACGACGACATCTGCCCCGCCGAACTCAAGAAGCGGGTCTCTGAGGTCAACGTCGGCAACGGTTTTGGAATGATCACCCGCAACGCCGTCGGCGCCCTTCCCCAGTATGCCGGAATCGAGCTTGACGAGAACGGTCGCCACGAATGCCATTCCGCGATGCAGCTGCTCTGTCCCGACGAGGACACCATCGAGCGCGCCTACCGCGACTTCCAGCAGGGCAAGCCGGCGGAGGATCCGCTGGTTCTGGCGATGACCTTTTCGGCGATCGACCCGACCCTCGCCCCCAAGGGCAAGCACGTGCTTTTTGCCTGGACCCAGTACCAGCCCTACGAGCTCGCCGACGGCGGGGCCGAAGCCTGGGACGACATCGAGGACGAGGTCGGCGACCGGATCTGGTCGGTGGTCGAGCGCTACGCTCCCAACATGAAGGGGCAGGTCACCGGCCGGCTGGTGCAGACCCCTCTCGATCTCGAGCGCCGCATCGGACTCCGCCGGGGCAACGTCATGCACCTCGAGATGAGCATCGATCAGATGTTCTGCCTGCGCCCTCTGCCCGAACTCTCCGGCTATCGCACCCCGGTGGAAGGACTCTTTCTCACCGGTGCCAGCATGCACCCCGGAGGCGGCGTCTTCGGAGCCAGCGGGCGCAACACCGCCGAGGTCATCCTCGGAAAGATCCGACCCTAGCCATCGCCATCAGCCGCTTCGTTTGCTCTCGACAGCGACCCATCGAGGCCGGACTCTCTCTTGCCGTCACGTCGGGCACTTTTTCATGATCCTCAGCAACATCGAAACCATCCCCGGCCGCCAGATCGGCGAACTGTACGGCCTCGTCATGGGCAGCACCATCCGGGCGAAGCACGTCGGTCGGGATATCATGGCCGGCCTGAAGAACATCGTGGGAGGTGAACTCACCGGCTACACCGAACTCCTCACGGAGTCTCGTCGCGAGGCCACGAACCGGATGATCGCCCAGGCCCAGGAACTCGGCGCCGACGCCGTCGTCAACGTTCGCTATACCACCGCCTCCGTCGCCCAGGGAGCCTCCGAGATTCTCGCCTACGGCACGGCGGTGAAGCTCAAGTAGAAACAGAGTCGCCCGCTTTCCTCGCTCCCCGGCAGAAACCGGCATGGAATATCTCATCTATATCATCCCCGCCCTCGGGCTCCTCGGCGTCGGACTCCTCTTCGGCAAGCTCGCCGAGGTGCGGCACTACCGGAGCATCCGCGACCGGGAACTCGGTGTCTCGGAGGTGATGGCGGTCACCCTCGAAACGCTCGATTTCCCCAAGCCCGTCGCTCGTGTTCAGCTGGCACGCGGTGCCGTCGTCATCTCCGTCGATCACTGGAAGCGGTTTCTCTCCAGTCTACGGATGTTTTTCGGAGGCGAGATGCACTCCTACGCCTCGCTCCTCGACCGCGCCCGGCGCGAGGCTCTGCTCCGGATGTACGCGAGTCAGCCCGACGCCGACATCTACCTCAACACGCGGCTCGAAACCTCCAGCATCAGCAAGGGCCGCGAGGAAAAAGCAGTCGGCTGCGTCGAGGTGCTGGCCTACTCCACCGCCGTCTGGCTCGAAGACGGCGCACCCGCTCGCGCTCCCACCACCGCCGATGAAGCTGGTTCCCAAGCAGCCTCTTGAGACGGCTGACGTCTCCCGGGGCAAGCTGAGCTGGCCGGTCGTCCTCAGGACTTTTGCAGGGGCGATCCTCTTTTTTGTCGTCGCCTATCTGCTCCTCGCGCTGGTCGGAAGCTGGGTCGGCTCCAAGATGCCCGACTCCTGGGAGGCCAAGGTTGGCAGGACCCTCGACAGCCACGTCTTCGGGCAGCCGGTCGAGGAGGGTGACTCACGATTCGAGGACCTCGCCGAGCTGGAGGCCATCTTTGCAGAGCTCACGGCCGACACCGATCTTCGCGACCTGCCCTATCAAATCCAGATTCTCAAGGATCCCATGCCCAACGCCTTCGCGGTTCCGGGCGGAACCATCTTCTTCACCAGCGGACTCCTCGAACTGGTGGAAAGCCGCGCCGGTCGCGCCTTCGTGCTCGCTCACGAACTCGGTCATCACGAGCAGCGTCACGTCTTCCGCAACGTCGGTCGGACCGCCGCCGTGCAGATCCTCGCCGCTTCCCTCGGAGTCGGCTCGCTCGACGGCGCGATCTTTGGTCCGGCGAACCAGAGCAACTCCCGGGCCATGGAGAAGGAGGCCGACGAGTTCGCCCTGCGACTGACCCTGGAGAAGCTCGGCGACTCCGAAGAGATCCTCGAATTCCTCGACAACGTCCTCGCGCAGGAACGTCGCCGGAGCCGGCTACTCTCCTACCTCGAGACGCACCCCATGACGGAAGACCGGATCAACCATCTCGAGGCGCTGCGGTACCGGCTGCTCACGGAGGAACCGTAGCCCGGGGTACCTAGACTTCCTCGTCCCCTGCCATCCCACGGAGATCGAAGTCGTCCGAAGTCTCGACCGCCTCCCAGCGGCGATCGACGTTCAGCCGGAACTCGCCCAGCCATTGGTACTGCGGCCAATCCGAGGGCGGAATCATGGTCAGACGATGCAGTCCCGGGCCGACGTCGTAGAGATGATAGCTCTGCCCCATCACCGGCTCGAAGCTGAACTGAGATTCGTAGATCAGCTTGTTCCAGTTGAAGCTGTCCACCACCGAGGCGTACTGCTCCTTCAGCTCGAGAAGGCGCTGCTTCAGCTCCTTCTCCACCATGGCGGATCCGCGCGATTTGAAGCTCGTCAGGTCATTCGGAATGATTACCGGGCTCAGCGTACTCGCCGGATACGGAAGCAAGTTCCGGCGAATCTCCTCGCCGGCCTGCTCCTTCTCGGACTTCACAACGAGCTTTTCCGGCTCAACCTCTTCCTTCTTGTTCTGCTCCTTTTCGCTGCTCATCGTGGGGATCATCTCGGGTTCATGAATACGGCCCTCAGCTCCATGACGGACGCAGAGAGTTGCTGCCTCTCCACCTTTCCGCCCTCGACCGGTCACGGACAGAGTCCCCGATCACATCGGTCGCGCATCTAAAAAATGGACCAGGCCATATAGGCAACGGGTTGGTCGTCCTCTTCGGCAATGACGACCTTGATCAGAACATTGTCACGAGTGAAGGAGGCGCGGCCCCGTTCGTTCTCTGGAGCCCACCAAGCCACCTGGGTCTCCGCGCCGCCGCCCGAATTCCGTTTCTCGTCCAACGAAGCGAGCTCTTCCAGAAAGGCTTGTTCCGACCCACTCTCCAGGATGACTTTTGCCACCCATGCCGGGTCGATGAATCGTTGCGGATCAAAAAAGTGAAGGACAGTTTCGATGCGTAGTTGGCCCAGACCCAAGTCGGACTCGATCCGCATCCGCTCGACAGCCTCTGACCTTGGAGGGGCGCTTTTGGGAGATCGCTCGCAGGCGAGGAGCCCCATCCCCCACCACACGATGAGAACAAGTGCCCGAGGCGGGTAGGAGCGGCGAGAGCGAGGCATCGTAAACAGAGCGATTGACGAAAATCGCTCCTGAGAGCAGGCCCTGCGCGGCTGCCTTCTACCTCCCTACTCGTTCACGCGCATCGGCATGATCACGTAGAGGAAGTTGGAGTTGTTCTTGATCACGCCGGGGCTGTTCTCGTCGATTAGCTCGAGGAAGACCTCGTCGCTGTCGATCGACTTGAGCGGCTCTACGAGGAAACCGGGATTGAAGGCCACCTCCATGGGCTCGCCCTTGTACTTCACCGACAGGCTCTCGACCGCTTCACCGATGTTCGGCGAGTTGGCGGTCACGGTGATCTGGTCGTCCTCGAAGCGGAGTTTGACCGAGCTGGACTTGTCGCTGGTGAGCAGTGCGACGCGGTTGACGACGCTGGTGAGCATCTCCCGCTCGAAGGTGACGCGGTGCTTGGTCTCGGCCGGGATGACCCGGCGGAAGTCGGGGTACTGACCCTCGATCAGCTTGGAGACCAGCAGGCTGTCGCCCACTTCGAAGGCGACCTGACTGTCGCTGAGGCGAAGCCGAAGGCTGCCCTCGGTGCCGAGCAGACGGGTGAGCTCCTGGATCGCCTTGGAGGGCACGATGAAGGAACGCTCCTGGCCCTCGGGAAACTCGAGATCGTTGACGACGTGGGCCAGGCGACGGCCATCCGTCGCGACGAGGGTCATGGTGCCCTTCTCAAAAACGAAGTGGATGCCGTTGAGCACGTAGCGCGTCTCGTCGGAAGAACTGGCGTAGGCCGTCTTCTTCAGGGCGTCGAGGAGCACGCCCTGCTGGATCTTGAACTCGTGGGCGTCGTCGAGATCGGCGACGGAGGGGAATTCCTTGGCGTCGAGACCGATGATCTTGAAGTGACTGGCACCGCAGTTGATGGTCGCCTGATTCTTGCTGAGATCGACGGTGACCTCGACATCGACGGCGGGGAGTTCTCGCACGATCCCGGCGAGTCGGCGGGCGGGCAGCGTCGTGCTCCCCGCCTCCGTGACCTCGGCGGGCACGGTGCCACTGACGCCGACGTCGAGATCAGTCGTGGTCAGACGGAGCCCGTCTTCCTCCGCCTCAATGAGGACGTTGGAGAGGATGGGAAGGGTGGTGCGGGTGCTGACGACGTTCTGCACGTGGCCGAGGCCTTCGAGGAAATCGTCTTTGGAAATGGTGAACTTCATGCGCGAGACTGGCTTTTCTTACTCACTGACAGAGGCCATGGCAACCTTCAAGGCGGGGCTAGGCGGAAACCGTTGCATTCTCGGTCTGAGCGGGGGTCAGACGAGGACGGAGAAGGCCGAAGACCACGAGCACCAAGCTGGTGAAAGCCAAGTCGCCTGCCAGCTGGTTGCGGAGGAAAAGCCAGCTCGGCGGGAAGCCCGGAAGACCGATGGTCTGGGCCTGCCACCAGCCCGCGAGATTGCGGGCGTAGCCGGGCGTCACCGACCAGGCGGCGGTGTTGAGCAGGAGATAGTAGCCAAGACCGCAGACGGCCACGGTGGCAAAGGTGCCACCGAGCCCCACACGGCCACGGACCAGGAAACCAATCCCGATGGCCGCGGCAAAGGCGCCGTACTTATAGAGAGCGAAAACCGGAGTCACCCCGCCGACCGGATCCACCAGATCAGCAATCGCGAGCAGGCAGAGCGGCACGAGCGCCATCCAGAAGCGCGGGAAGAGAAGTCCTCCGCAAACCGCCAGTGCCATGAAAGGAGAGAAGTTCGCGAGAGCCGTTCGGCCAGCATCGGGAAGAAAGACCTTCACGAGATGGAATAGGACGGCCGCCGCCACCACGAGGAGAAAGGGAGTCCAACGCTGAGCGGCCGAACCGGAATGGCCAGAAACCTGCGAACCGAATTTTGTTGAGGTGGTGTCGAGCTTGAACCTAGACATAATGAGAATTGTCACTAGTCTAGCGCGTGCTCACTCGACTTGCCACCTCTGTTTCTGCCGCCGCCATGGTTCTCTCATCCGCCGCTCACGGGGCGGTGTGGACCTCCTACCTCTCTGTCGAAGTGCCGGGTACGGTCACGACTCTCTTCGAGGTTCAGTACGAGACCACCAGCTTCGCCAACCCCGCGCAGATCACCGGCGCCGACCTTCTCGACTGCATCTTCGGGACGGCTGCGGCCAACGGAGTCTACAACGATGCCTTCGGCGGAGCCCTCGGCTACTCGACCGCCACCTCGGCCTTCGGATCGGTCAGCTACCTCGACTTCGGCTCACCTTTTGTGGAGTCCTTCGAATTGGGCGGCACCACCTATGCGCAGGACACCGACTACGATCCTTCCTGGATCTATTTCGCCGCGGGCGGCTCCGGAAGCAATCAGGGCGGCCCCTACGCAGCTGGCGCATGGACACCGACCGCGGATGGCGTCTCGACCCGTTTTCTTTCCGATGGCTCCTTCGACGCCTTCGTCCTCGGCGGGGTCGATCCCAACACCTTCGCTCCCCTGGTGTCTCCCTCCACCAACCCCGACGAGGCCAGCTTCGCGGGGGCCGTCTTCGTCTCGAGAATCGACGCCATCCCGGAGCCGAGCCGGGCCCTGCTTCTGCTCGGCGGAAGCGCCGCCCTCCTCTTCCGTCGCCGTCGCGCATGACCGGAGCCACATGCATCTTGAAAAGCCGGCGCGCCTTCACGCTCGTCGAGCTCCTCGTCGTGATCGTCATCATCGGGCTCCTTGCTGCGGTCTCCACGGTCGCCGTCTCCAAGGTTCGTTCCGCTGCCGGCCGGATCTCCTGCGCCTCCAACCTGCGCAACCTCGGCACCGCCGTGCAGCTGCATTGCGCCGACCAGAACGGAATGTTTCCGCCCTACCTCGAGCGTACGCCAAAGGGCAACGTCTGGTATTTCGGACTCGAGACCTCGCACTGGACCGATGGCGAGTCCCAGCGTGATCTCGATCTCACCGCCGGCCCGCTTTCCCCGTACCTCGCCGACGCCGGGGGCATCGAGCGCTGCGCCGCTTTCAACTACGGAAGCGCCGCCTGGAAACCGAAGTACAAGACCCCCAGCTGGGGCTACGGTTATAACTGGCGTCTCGGCGGCGGCTTTGGCGGCAGGCCGATGTCCAACCAGCAGGTCGGGCGCGCCAGCAACGTCATCCTGTTTGGCGACTGCGCCCAGATCAACACCTTCCAGGCCCCCGCCTCCCCCGACAATCCGCTCATGGAGGAGTTCTACATCATCAACGAGACCTTCAAGACCGTGCACTTCCGCCACGGCGGCCTCGCCAACATGGTCTTCGTCGATGGCCGCGTCGAAGCCTTCCGCCCTGAGCCCGGCACCCTTGACGACCGTCTGCCGGGAGCCATGCTCGGACGCATCACCCCGCAGGGGAGCACGGACTACCTGGAATAGGACGGACGGGAAAGGGCCGCTGGGTGCCGACCGCTGGTCAGTAGGGGCAACTATTTCGCTCCGCGCTTGAGGGGTGTACCTTCGTCGCCACCCTTCCCGATCATCTCCGGGTAGACGTCGTCCCACCATGCTTCGTAGGCTTTGCTGAGGGTGTCGGTGAGTTCCGGGAACTTCCCTGAGAGATCGGTCTTGCAGGCCGGGTCATCTTTGCTGTGGAAGAGCCGCCAACGGTTTGGTGGGGTGACCCCCCAGTGGAAGAGGGCGGTGCCGCTGGCGTAAGTCGCGGTGTCGTTGCCCTTTGCGACGTTGCGCAGGGTCGTGCACTGACTGGAGTACGGATGGCACTCGGGATCGCCGCAGTCGTGGCTCTGCAGAAGCAGGTAGTCGCCCTGTCTCACGCCGGCCATGGCGTGGCGATGCTGCGCCGCGAGACCGCTGGGCCAACGGGCGACGTGATGGAACAGCATGCGATCCTCGGTCCAGGAAGGGGCCTCCTGAGACTCGAGAAAGGGGACGAGGCTGTAGCCTTCGAGGCTTGGCTCGAGGTCGGCGGGAATGTCGGCCCTGGCCAAAGCACAGAGGGTCGGGAGCACGTCGAGGTGAGCGGTGAGATGGTCGATCGAGCGCGGCTTCCACCTCTTGCCATGCCGCCAGAACGACATTGCCCGGGAGCCTCCTTCCCAGATCGTGCATTTCGATCCACGCATCCCCGCGTTGTAGAGATCAAGCCCGACGGTGACGCCGTTGTCGTTCATGAAGAGCACGATGGTGTCCTCCGCCAGACCGCGTTCGTCGAGGAAGCCGAGGAGTCGTCCCATGTTGAAATCGACGTTGGCGATCATCGCCAGGTAGGTGGCGATCTCATCAGTCGTCTTGCCGCGATAGGGTGCGGTGAATTCTTCGGGAGCGTCGAGCGGCGTGTGAGGAGAATAGGTGGCGAGGTAACAGAAGAACGGGTCGTCCCCTGCTGCTTGCACCTCGTCGATGAAGCTCATGGCCTCGTCGAAAAACAGATCCTCGCGAAAGCCCTTCCTCTCGTTCCGGGTGCCGTTCCGAACGAAGGTGGGATCGAAGTGCACGAAGGGTCCGCGTGCGTTGGTGGAGCACCAGTCAAATCCGCGGGACTGGGGCAGGTACTGCCTTCCTTTGGCTCCGCCGAGATGCCACTTGCCGATAAAGGCGGTGCGATAGCCGGACTCCTTGAGGATTTCAGGGAGCGTCACGGCGGACTCGTGAAGATGCTCCCGAGGCTGCTGGGTATGGGTCACTCCGCTGCGGAACTCGTGGCGTCCGGTGAGCAGGGCAGCGCGAGTCGGTGAACAGGACGGGCTGACGTAGAAGTTGTCGAAACGGACGGATTCTTCGGCGAAGCGGTCGAGGTGGGGTGTCTTGAGAAGAGGATGCCCGTGAAAACCAAGGTCGCCGTAGCCTTGGTCGTCGGTGAGAACAAAAATGATATTGGGACGGTCCGAGGCTTCCGCGAACAGAGCCTGTCGGTCCAGGCACAGACCGAGGAGGACGAGAAAAAAGAGGAGCGGGCGTTTCATGAGGGTGGTCCAGCATCGACAGGACGTCCCGAGGTACGACTCCGACCAGCCAATATCAACCTCGTCATCCCATCGGAAGCATTCGAAGCGAACATCTCCTGAGCCGATTGGTCATGGTTGATCTCGCAGCAGCCCTGATCAGCTTTCAGCCGGGCCGCGACTCAGTGCTCCCATCGTGAGTGAAGTCGCCCTCGGCGCACTGCTTCGGGAGCGATCCGCTTCCAACGGCTTTAGCTAGTGGTCTGTTTCGATCGAATCGTCTGACATTTGTCTAGCGTCTCCAACTGAGAAAAGAAGGGGGGACCGGCGTCCCCGCCGGTCAGCGAAGGCTCTGTTGACCGGCGGGACGCCGGTCCCCACCTCTTCGTGAGATCGTCGTTTAGGTGAGCTGGAGATCGCACCAATTCAGATGAAACAGAGACCACTAGCCTGTCACCACCAACCTTGAAGAACCCCCTACACGAACAACGACGAAACCCAAGTCATCAGCGTGAGAGACTCTCTCGAAGGACTCTCATGTTGAAGTCGTGGTTCTGTTTTGGGTCGCCAAGTGCATGCCGTGAAGAGCCAGTTCCTTCACCTGCAGCAACGTGCGACAGAAAGTTTGACCCTAGTGTCACCCTCCTCGTGGGGCACTCCGCTGCGGAACGAGTGACGTCCGGTGAGCGCAACCTGCCGCTCAGTTGACCTGCCCGCGACATCGTGGCATCCACCCTCACCTGATGCACTCAAGATTCGCCGCTCTTCTCCTCCTGCTCTCCAGTACCGCCCTTGCTCAGAAGCCCGTGCTCGAGGGAGTCGACCCCCCGACTGATCCCCACCCCAGCAAGCGAATCGAGGATTTTCGGAGTGGTTGGGAGAAGCAATGGTTCACCATCAAACCGGACCAGTTCGGGCTCGCCACCCATCGCATCAGCACCCCGAACTTCGCCGCCCCAAAAAACGCCCGCCTCGCTGTCCGCCTCCGCTCCGACAATGACAACACCCTGGTGATCGGCCTCGACCAGCATGCCGCCGAGATCCCACTCAAAGGCGGGCCGGGCTTTCAGACGCTTACCTTCGCCCCCGCCGACTTCAAAGACGCAGGCGATGCCGCATTGACCTCCTTCGAGGGGCTCCGTGAGCTGAGCTACACCGACGCCAAAACCCTCCGCGACCAAGACGGCGCCACTCGTGCGCTCGGGAAACCGTGGAACGGCTCGGAACCCGAATTCCAGGCCTTCTATTGGGACACCAGCTACGCCTGGACCACCGACCACATGCAGGTGGGTGTCCGCTGGCAGCCGTTCATCGGCAAGCCGGAGGCGAACGCCTACGACGCTCACCGTCCGGTCATCACGCGCGACTCCAGCTACGCTCAGCTGTGGGTCAGCTGGGCCGCCATGGAGCCTACCGAGAAGCATCGCGACTACGTCGGCTTCCCCTCGCAGGGCTTCCAGGCGATCGAGCAGGCCGTCGATGCCTGCAATGCCCTCGGCTTGAAGGTGGAGTTCGTCTTTTTCCACGCCCCGGCCTGGGCCACCGAGGAAGGCAGGAGCGGAGGCTACCGTCCGAAGACCGGCCTGTTCGCCGAGTTCATCGACCGCACCGCCCGCCACTACAAAGGTCGCGTGCATGCCTACCAACTTTCCCATGAGGCCAACAACCAGGGGCTGATGAGGGGCGCTACGATGGATTTCCTCGTCGAGGAAATCTTCATCGCCGGCGCCAGGCGCATTCGTGAAATCTACGGAGAAGAACCGGTCATCATCTCGACGTCCGGCACCTCTCCCTGCACCGGTTGCCCGACCATGAGCGGCCTTGATGGCCTCATGGGAGGAGAGGGAATGAATCGGTTCTACGACTATCTTCTCATTCACCCCGAACTCATCGAGGTCGTCGATGCGTTCAACCAGAACGTCACTGACAACAAGGACGGCTTCGGCGGAGCTGACGGAATCCATGTCCCCTCGACCTGGGGGAACTACGATCTGATCCGCGGAAAACTCGACAACCTCGACCTCTACCACGTCCCCGTCATCGCCGCCGAATCCTGGATCACCTGGGATCAGGGTCGCCCCGCCACCGATGTCAATGGCGACGGAGTCATGGACGAGCTGGATGCCTACGACAAGGCCGTCACCATCCTTGGCCAGTGCATCGGACGCGGTCTCAACACCTTCAATCTCCCCTGGTCGGACAACTCATCGGATTGGGCCATGGGCCTGACCAAGCGCCGGGACTACAACGGTCGGATCGCTGAACTCGAGCCTGCCTACGTCCATCCCGCAAAGGACGGGGGGCCTGCCATCGTCACGCGGAAGGTGCAGCTCCGAGGGGGCGACAGCAACTTCACCTTCGGTGAACTCCCGCCCAACAACGTGATTTTCACAGCAGAGAATCACATCAACCCGGCCGACCCGAATCACCTTCACTACTATGTCTGGCGCTGGTACGCACAGATCGCCGGAGGCACCGACGAGGTCGTCCGCCACGCCATCGCCGGCGAACGGGACAACGACATTTCCGCGTTCGGCCGCGGCTTCACCGGCAGCGAACGCTATCGCCTCTCCTCCTACAACCGGACCCGCGAGGAGTTCACCGTGCTTCTCTACGCGAACGGCGCCAGCGGCACGGACTCCTGTGCCCTCTCCATCCCCGGCACCATTCAGACCGGTTGGCACTACCACACCGGCAAGTCGAAGATCGACTTCCGTGGCGAGGGCTTCCAGGACGGCGAGAGTTACGTGGCCCGGATCGAGACCAAGGATATCAGCCGCAAGGATGGCTCGGACCAGGATATCCAGGTCTTCAAGACCCCGCCTGCTCAGGTTATCGACGGGAGACTCACCGCTCGAATCCCGAAAGTGGACCGCTTCACCAAGGTCACTTTCATCCGCCAGTGAGGCCCGGCTTCCTCAGGGTAGCGAACAGCAGAATCGACTGAGTCTGCACGGGGCTTTGAGAGCGTTTTTACTTTCAAAGCCTTGGTTTTTTTGCAGAATCAGTGATGTCGCTGTATTATGCAAATCAAGCGGGGGATAAAACGGAATCCTCTGAGGAAGAAGTTCGCAAACTGATCGCTGAGGGGACCCTGAGTCACGAGACTCTCGGATGGAAAGAGGGCATGGCTGATTGGGAGCCTTTGCATAGAATCTTCCCTGACCTAGGAGCGGAGTCTGCCATTCCCCGGCCTTCGCTTGATACTGCGGTGGCGGGGACCGGAGTGGGGGCCGCCATGGCTGGGGGGGGAGCTGCTCTCGCGGGAGCGGGCGCTTCTCCTGGGGATGATCTCAATCCCTACAACGCTCCAAGTGCCGATCTTGGCGCGGCTTCCGCCGTTGACGGGCTTCCGGGGCGGCTCTCGCTCAAGGACGTCCTTTGGTCTTTCAAAGGGAGGATTTCAAGATCTCAATATTGGTTGGGGACCGTCATCACCGTTGGTCTGGCTGTCGTTGCCTTCATTCCGCTTATCCTCAGTGGTGCTTTGGATGATGGCGATACGAGCGCTGCTACCGGTAATTTGATGAGCATCGTCGGTCCCATCATCTTCTTCATTCTCCTGATCCCTCTCATTTGGATGAGCTTGGCGATCAAGATCAAGCGCTGGCATGACCGCGACAAGAAAGGTTGGTGGTGTTTGATTGAATTAATTCCCCTCTATATTGGTACAATCTGGGCTTTCATTGAAAATGGCTGTCTGGCCGGAACGCCAGGTCCCAACCGATTCGGCAACGACCCAGTCGAGTAGCCTTTTCAATCCCATCCCCCTGAGCTTCCCCAGGCGCCCCTTGGGGGGAAAGCGAAGTCAGCGTTCAATCGAAGAGGGGTGCATGGGCTCGTCCTGTCCAGTTCTTTGGCCCCCCGTTTGCCAAAATCCCTGAGTGGCTCTTCCAACCCCCAAGACGGATACGCTCCAGGAGATTGAACTCGCCGAGGGAGTTCTCATTTCCCTTCGTCCTGCGGGGCCGCTTCCCCGCGGTCTCGCCTACCTCATCGACGCGGCCGTCATTGTAGTGGCAAGTGCCTTGCTTTGGACTGGGGGGATGATCCTCTTCAGCCTGCTTCCTTTTGCCGCCGACATCGGGGGTTTCGCCACCGGCACCCTCTTGATTCTTCAGTTCACCCTGTTCTGGGGCTACTTCATCGCATTCGAGCATGGGCGCGGGGCGACCGTGGGAAAAAAAGCCATGAAGCTGAGGGTGGTGCGTACTTCGGGAGCTCCGCCAACCCTCGCTGAAATCGTTCTTCGGAATCTGGTTCGCTTCGCTGATTTCCTGCCCTTCGCCAATGCGCTCGGATTGATCTCGATGGTCTCGACGAAACGGTTTCAACGCCTGGGAGATCTCGTCGCCAACACCTTGGTGATCTACGATGGAGAAGAAGAGGTTCAGTACCGCCATGCCATGCAGACCGTGGTCTCCGAGATCGAGCCACTCATGCCGACGGCGCCCCTCACCCGGGAAGAGCAGCTTGCAGTGGCCGCGTTCCAGGATCGAGCCGGCTACTGGTCGAGTGAGCGGCGGGCAGAACTGGCTTCGCTGGCGGCTCCCTTGACCAAGGCAAGCGGTGTGGCGGGCGTCCGACGACTTCTCGGCATGGGTGCCTGGCTCGGTGCCGGAGACCAGCCTCGTCAGGCGCAGGGCGCCATGGGCGGTTCCGCCATTTTCGAGAAGCGCAAGGGAGATGGGTGGAAGGAGTTCGAAGAAGAGCTTGAGCTGCTCGACCAGAAAAAGACGCCGATCGACTCAGAAAGCTTTTCGCGGAATTTTCGAGCTCAGTGTGGGGACCTCGCCCTCGCTCGAGATCGGATGTATGGCAATGATCTCATCGAGCGGCTCAATCGAATCGTCAGCCGAGGCTATCGGCATCTCCACGATGAGAAGGGTCGAATCTCCTATCGGCTTGTCGATTTCTTCTGGCGGACTTTTCCCGCTGCAGTACGCCAGGAATGGCGTTTGCTGGTCCTCTGTTCATTGGCCTTCCTGGTGCCTTTTCTGCTGATGGCCTTCTCGGCAAAGTTCGATCCCCAATGGCTGCAGGCAGCCTTGTCACCCGAGGAAATGGCAGGGCTCGAGGAGTCATGGAGCGATGACCAGGATCTTGATCGCGGAGCCGACGGCGACTTTATGATGTTCGGCTTTTACGTTCTCAACAACGTCAGCATCGATCTGACCACTTTTGCGGGTGGTCTGCTTGGCGGGATCGGAGCGCTCTTTGCGCTCGTTTACAACGGCATCGCCATGGGTTCGGCGGTTGGGTACGTGCATCAATCCTGCAGCCCGAGAAGTTTCTATGCCTTCGTCGCCGGTCATTCTGCTCCCGAACTGATCGCGATGGTGATTTCTGCCGTGGCAGGAATGAGATTGGGTCTCGCGCTTCTCAAGCCGGGCCGGAGAACGGTCGGGGAGGCGATGATCGCTGCGGGGAAATTGGCTCTCCCCATGATTCTTGGAGCGGCGGCCATGACTTTGTTCGCCGCCGTCATTGAAGGTTTTTGGTCGGCTCGCCCCGAGATCCCTCCGGTCACCAAGTACGTCGTGGGGATCGCTGGTTGGGTTCTCTGCATTCTCTACCTTGGCCTTGGGGGGCTCGATTTTCGGAGAAACGATGGACCTTGATAAAGTAACCGCTGTGATCCGACCCCGCTCCGACTGGGAAGCGGTCGATCTTGGCGTGGCCCTGGTGCGCCGTGATTACCCGCGCATCTTTCTGGCCTCGGCGCTCTCTTTTCTGCCCCTCATTCTTCTGATCGGAGGGCTGCTGTGGAAACATCCCTGGTGGGCTCTGGTCGCGATCTTGTGGCTCCGGCCTCTCCATGACCGAGTCGTGCTGGCCCTGATTGGCCCGGCCCTGTTCGGCGAAAAGGTCGGCGTGTGGCGGCTCCTCAAGGGATTGCCCAAGCTCTGGTGGCGACAACTCTTCCAGGCATTGACCATTCGTCGCTTCTCGTCGCTGCGCACCTTTCTCCTCCCCGTGGTGCAGCTGGAGCAGCTCCGTGGTGCCGACTACCGGGCTCGCCGCGACGTGCTCACTCGTCTCTCCAGCGGCAAGTCGGAGGCCGCGCTGATCACCTCGCTGCTTCTGCAGGTCGCCTTTGCTCTCGGGCTGCTGTTCCTTTTTGTGGGACTCAATCCTCTCGGCTATGGCTCACGATTCGCGCTGGTCAGCATCGTGGCCGAATCGTTTCAGTCACTGGCTGGACAATGGAAAATCGTCTCGGCCTTCCTCGTCTCCGCTTTTCTTTGGGGGCCCTTCGCGGTGGGAGCTGGCTTTGGGTCCTACCTCAATGCCCGTGTCCGTCTCGAAGGCTGGGATCTTGAAATTGCCTACCGCCGACTAGGGGCCCGTCTCATCGCGCTGAAAACCAAGTCCCCTGCCCAGTCGGTCGTGTCCGTCGCGACCGGACTCATCGTTCTTGGAACGACCCTGTGCCTCGGGCCAATCTCCATGGCACAGGGACTGGAGTTCGAGGAGGGGGGTGGTGCCGCCGACCAACGCAGTCGGGAAAATATCGAGGCGGTGATGGCGGATGAAGCCTTCGAGGTGGAGACCTACACCATCGTGCAGCGATACTCGCGGGGAGGAGGGGGTTTCGAAGGTTTCGCCTGGCTGGGCCAAATCATCGCTTCAATCGCTCAGATCGCGGTTTATTTGGCGATCGGATTGGCGATCGCCTGGGCCGTCTATCTCATTGCGAAGTACCTCCAGACCTTCAAGCCCAAACCAAAACGAGGACAACGGAAACCGGCGGGGAAAATGACCAAGGCAAGGAAGGTGATGGGAATGGATATTGGCGCGGAAGACATCCCCGATCAGTTTCATGAGGCAGCCTGGCGACTCTGGCAAGCGGGCGAACAGCGGGCCTCGCTTGGTCTGCTCTACCGGGGGGCGCTGAGTGCGCTCGTCGAGAAAGAACGAGTGCCCATCCGCGAGAGCGACACCGAAAACGACTGCCTTCGCCGGGCGGCGGGGATTCAGCCGCCCACCAAGGTGGAGTGGTTTGCCAACCTCACCCAGGTCTGGATTGCGATGGCCTACGGCAAGCGTCTTCCAACGGATTCGATCGTTGAAGAACTTTGTCGGAACTGCCCTTTCGCTTCAGGCGCAACGGCGTCATCCGGGAATTCTCCCTCCACCCCAACCCGAACTGCCAGTGCCTGAGCTGCGGAAATGTCTCCTCGGAGTCGCTTCGATGGTACTCGCTGTTCTCTGGCTCACCGGTTGCTCGGATGCCGAGAAGATCGAGACGGAGATCGTCATCGGCTATCGAGGACAGGCGCGCGTGAATCCCTTTCTGGCTGCCGAGCGCTTTCTTCAGGCCGAAGGGTTTGATGCTGAAGGCACTCCCGCGATGTCGGAGTACCCTTGGGGGGCCACCATTCTCATCACCAGAGAAAACGTCCCGTCCTACGCGATGACAGACGCGATGAAAACCTGGGTCGGCGAGGGAGGTCACCTGATCTACCTCCTCAAGGGTGGGGCTGGTTTTGCCGATGATTTTTCAGGGGCCAAAGCTGAAGAACTTGATCAAAGCCCTGATCCGATCCCCGAGGACTACGATCCCGGCAGCTTCATGCTTCTGGAGGATGAGGAGCAGCAAAGCCTGGACGACGACCCGGTCCTGCGTCGGTTTGGCGTCCTCATCGCAGCGAAAAACGGGCAGCGGGTCAGGGACCCGATCCGCTGGAGGGGGAATGAGTACGATCTCGACCTCCCTCCCGGCGTCGGCCTCGGAGGACTGACGAGCGGACGGCAAGTCGAGGCGTTGGGCGCTCGTGGTGAAACGGAGGGTCATGCCATCGTAAGCTTCCCCCATGGGACCGGTCGCGTTACGGTGATGAGTGATGTCCGCTGGCTCCGCAATCGTTGGCTCGACGAGGGTGATCACGCTGCTTTCCTGAGTGATTTCATCGGATTCAACGAGGGCTATGAAGTGTGGTTCGTACACGGCACTCGCACCTCTCTCTGGAGGCTGCTCTTTCGAGTGGCGTGGATGCCTCTTTTGGGTCTGGCCTGCCTGATTTTACTATGGCTGTGGAAATCGATCCTTCGCTTTGGGCCGATCGAAGCCGATTCTTCCATCGCTCCACTGGATTTCGGCGATCACGTCGCTGCTTCGGGAGAGTTCATGTGGAAACACAGGGACCACGAAAATCTACTCGAACCCCTGCGGCGATCTGTCCTCCGGGCCCTTCGCTCCAAGCATCCTCAACGGAGTACGGCTCCGGAATTTATCGCAGCTCGCTCGGGGCTTCCGGCGGAGGACGTTGTCTTCGCATTAAGCGAGGTGCCGGAAGATGGCAGCGATTTCATCTCCATGGTACAGACCCTGCAAAAGATTCAACGCTCTCTCCAATCCAACTGACCCAATGTCCGACGAACCCACTCCTCAATCCGCACCTCCCCCTGTTCCAGTTCCCGCCTCAGCGGAAGCTGAGGAGCGCCCCGCGCAGGGGGAGCGGGAGGACGTCTCCGCCACGGCTGCTCTTCTCGCAGGGATTCGCGCCGAAGTCGGAAAGGTTTTTCTCGGGCAGGAAGCTGTCCTTGATCAGGTCCTCGCCGCACTCATCTCGGGTGGCCACGTCTTGCTGGAAGGCAAGCCCGGCCTCGGAAAGACGCATCTCGTCCTCTCGATTGCGGAGACCTTCGGTGGAGAGTTTCGGAGGATTCAGTTCACTCCGGATCTAATGCCGTCCGACGTCACGGGTCACACCCTCTTTGACATGTCGAGTCAGGAGTTTCGAGTGCGCAAGGGTCCCGTTTTTTGCAATCTCCTGCTCGCGGACGAGATCAATCGTGCTCCCGCCAAAACCCAGGCTTCGTTGCTTGAAGTGATGCAGGAGTCATGTGTCACCATCGACGGGGACACCTTGCAATTGGAGCCGCCTTTTCTTGTGCTCGCGACACAAAACCCCATTGAGCAGGAGGGCACCTACCCTTTGCCAGAGGCTCAACTCGATCGTTTTCTCTTCAAGATCGTGATCGACTACCCGGAGGCCGAGATTGAGAAATCGATCGTCTCGAGGGTGGCCGGAGAAACCCTGGGCATGGACGTGGTCGCGCAGGTTGCGACCAAGGATGAGATCAATGAGGCGCGGAAGGCGTGCGCCCGCGTCGACGCGGTGCCCGAGGTCGTGGCCTACGCGGTGAACCTCTGCCGAGCCACCCGGGAGTCGGGGGGGGTCCAGCTCGGGGCAGGGACCCGCGGGGCAATCGGATTGGTCAAGGCGGCGAAGGCCTTTGCCCTGATCCAAGGACGGAGCTTTACCATCCCAGACGACATCAAGCAGGCGGCCCTGCCCGTCCTGCGGCACCGTGTTTCACTTGCACCTGAACTCGCCATCGCCGGCCAGACAGTTGATCAGCATCTGCTCGAACTGGTGGAGGGGGTAGAGGCTCCGCGGACCTAGGATTGAAGTCTGAGGTACTGCGCGATCTCCAAGGATGAGACCCACCACCCCATTGTTGATCCTCGTTGCCCTGCTGGGAATGTTGGGGATCCCGGCCGGTTTTCTCGACGGGTTCAAAGTGGTCTGGATTCTCTTCGGCGCTCTTCTTGCGACGCTGGCGCTGGTAGATGGCGTCTTGCTGTTCTTCCAAGCCAAAGTCGAGATCGTTCGAAAAATCCCGGGGCGCTTCGCTCTTGGCGTCGAGCAGATGATAGAGATTCGTTCTCAGCCGACCAAGGCTTCGCGAGTTTCCTTTGAGTTGTTCGATGGAGTTCCCCCGGAGTCGACGGTCTCCGGGATGCCGTGGAGAGAACAACTGGTCAAGGGGGAGACGTCCTTTCTCGAATACCCGGTGCGGCTCCTCAAGAGGGGGCGCCTTGCGTTCGGTCCATGCCACGTTCTTCAGCGGTCACCACTCCACCTCTGGTCGCGTCACTACCGAAGCGGGCAAGAGGAAGAGGTTCGGGTGTACCCAAATTACGAACCCGTGGTGCAGCTCTCCCTCGCGGCGATCGAGCACCGGGATCCGCAGATCGGAATCATCGAAAAAAACCGGGTCGGTTTGACGCGAGAGTTCCATCAGTTGCGGGACTATCAGGAGGGGGACGTCCTTTCTCAAATTGATTGGAAGGCGACCTCTCGTCGTCTTCAGCTCATTAGCCGGGAATATCGCGAGCAACGAAATCAGAATGTCGTGCTGGCGGTCGATTGCGGCCGTCGCATGAGAAGCATCGAAGAGGGGCTGCCCCAGTTCGATCATTGTCTCAATTCAATGCTCCTCTTGTCCTACGTCTCTCTCAAGCAGGGTGATCGAGTGGGAATCTTGGGCTTCGGAGGCCACGACTCGTGGCTGCCACCGCAGTCGGGCGAGCATAACATGACGACGATTCTGAATCATCTCTATGAGTATGAGACGACGCCGAGTTCCAGTGACTTCGGGGTAGCGGCGGAGAAGATTCTCGCTCGTCAGCAAAAGCGTGCACTCGTCGTCATCCTCACCAATCTTCGTTCGGAAGATGCGGGGGAGCTGCTTCCGGCTCTCCGACTTCTCCGGCAGACACATTTGGTGCTGCTGGCGAGTCTTCGTGAGTCTGGATTGGAGGAGGAGGACCGGGTCGAAACCCATGAGGAAGCGGTCAGACATGCGGCCCTCTACCTTTATCTTGAAGAACGGGTCCGGCTGATGGAGAACATTCGAGCGGAAGGCATTCTCACGATCGACTGTACCGCCGACGAACTGCCTCTAGAGCTTTCGAACAGCTACCTTGATATCAAGGCGCAGGGGCTCTTGTAGCGCCCTGCGCGTCCACGCCCCTGTGGCAATACGCCCGTCCGGACTGCGGTTTCAGCGACGCACTCGGTCAGGATGTTAACGCGAAGACCGCCGATTCACATGCACGATCCCCGGGAAGAAATGGTGGATCGCTGAGGGATTCGAGAATGGCGATGATCGCCTCCTTGTCCCTCGGATGAAGGGGGATGCCTCGCTTGGGGTGCCTGGCGGAATTCGGATCAACGGCCGCGCTCGGATGAGCCTGCTTGAGTAGACATCAAGATGTTCCGCAGGAGTCGAGGACCGGTCGTCATGCTTGTAGGGGCGATGGCGCTTGGTTAAGGGTTCTCTTGCGCAGAAACGGCAAGGTTCGGCACCCCCGAATCAAGTGCGCAGGCAGAGGCGCTTCCGCCCCGCTGAAGACACCTGCGCTTCTGAGTCTAAAGGTGAGGGAGATTCCAACTATCTCATCTTCTCAACGGTTGCGGCACGCCCGACAGCTTGCCCGACCTCGGGACCGGGCTAGGGCGCGGCGCGGCAACCTGCTAGGACCGGCGACGGCGCAGGAAGAGGGCGCCAAGACCCAGACCAAGAAGGACGGCCCGCGAGGGCTCGGGGATGGCAATGAGCAGGATGTCGTTTCCGCCCGAGAGCGAGGCTGCGGTGAAACCATTCGCGGTGAAGTCGTCGAAGTCGGCGTCGTAGAAGATCGCGAACAGCTGGCCGCCGACTCCCACGAAGTTCGAGGCGGGAGCAAAGGTGGAAGCACCGCTGACGGCATTCGAGAAGCCGCCCAGGATGGGGTCGATTCCGTCGTTGATGGCGATCCAGTAGGGGCTGCCAGTGGTCAGGTCGTCGTTGGTGGCAATATCGCCAGCGGTCAGATTGATGAGTCCTCCATCCAGCGAGACCCCCGCCAGATCGATCATGCCGTTGACGAGGACTCGATCGCTGACACCTGCGGGGTCGAGATCGAGCAACCAGCTCGCTCCGCCTTGCATCGTGAGGTCGGAATTGATCTCGAGATCGCCGATGCCGAACATCGTCGCTGCGTCCGTAGGGCTGAGAACCCCGCCGTCGATGGTGAGGTTCGCCGTGGTGATCATTCCGTCGCCGGACATGATGGCTCCGTTGCCGATGAAGGTGTTGCCGGCCACGGTGCCGGTGCCATTGATCATGGCGTCGCCGAGAATGTTGAGATTGCCGTCAGGAGACCCGGGTGCGCCGGGATCACCGTTGCCGACGTTGAAGTCACCGGTGACGTCAAAGGTCGTTCCGGCCTGGGTCACCAGCTTGGGCGCAGTCGCCGTGCCGTCCCAGACGTTGAGAGTGTCATCGATGTTGATACTGCCCGTGACAGTGGTGCCGCCAGGACCGATGAGATGAAGAGCAGCATTCGTGTTGAGGTCGATGTCGCCGCCGCTGTTGCGAAGGACTGCCATCTCAAAACGTGAGGTGCCTCCGGTGTGGTCGTAGGTGGCGTTGCCACCGGTCTGGCCCATGCGGAGTTCCCGTCCGTCGGCTTGAATGTCGCCGCCAGTCTGATTGAGGAGCCCTGTTCCGTTGCGCGCAATTTCGAACAGGTTGTCTGCGTTGGCTGCCGTTCCGCTCAGCGCGAGGACGCCACCGGACATGTTGAGCACAGCGTCTGCTCCTGCTCCTTGGCCGACATGGATGAAGTCGTTGAAGGTGGCGGTGCCGCCTGAGATGTTCGCGACGTCCTGAGTGCCGTCCCCGCCAGCCTGGCTGACGATGTAACGGCGTCCATCGACGGTGCCGCCGGACATGTTCATGGTGCCTTGGCCGCTCTGGCCGACGATCAGGCGGTAGTCGAGATTGACGTCAGCAGTGCCAGAGACGTTGAAGGTGCCCACGCTGCCGCTCGCGTTGCCTGCGATGATATCGCCCTGGCTGGTGCCGAGGGCTCCGGCGCCGTCGACGTTGATCGTTCCACCGGAGATGTCGTAGATGCCGGTGGAGCCCATGTTGTTTCCGATGACAATGTCCGAGTCGTTGCCGCCATCGCCGACGTTCACGGTGCCTGCGGTCTGGGTCCAGGTTCCGACAGAGCCGTTGTTCTGGCCGACGAGGAAGTCCGACGCGGAGCCCGCAGTGGTGAGCGGGGCGCCCCCGCCGGTGGCGACGAAGCTGGCGGGCAGGGCATTGGCGATATTCAGGGTTCCACCAGTCATGGTGCCATCGGCCGTGCCGTTGACCCCGTGGATGAAGTTCTGCCGGACGTTCACCGTGCCCGCAGAGATGTCGAAGGTGCCGCTCGAGGCATTACCGGTCTGGCCGACCCGAACCTCGGAGGAAACGTTCACTTCACCGCCGGAAACGGTAAAGACGGCCGTTGCGCCGGCGTTGTTATCGTTGCCCACGATGAGGTCGCCATTGGGGCCAGTACTGGAGCGGGTGCCGATGTTGAGGACGCCTCCGGAAACGTTTGCGGAGGCATTGCCCGGGTTCACGGATACACCGCCGGCGTTCGTCTGATTGGCCATGTCCAGGATCGTCCCGACATTGGTGGTGCCAGCGGTCTGGACGTAGACACCCGTCCCGCGGTTGGCGATGCGGATCTGGTTCTGGGTGGTGATGGTGGCGCCGTTGTTCTCAAAGAGAGCGTTGGAGAGAGTGCCTTGGCCGATGATGATGTTGTTGGTCGTCTGATTGAAGGTGCCTGCGTTGAAGATGGCGACTCCAGTGCCGACGCTGGCGGTCTCGAAGTTTCCGCCAGCCACGTTCAAGATGCCGCCATCCATGACGAAGGAACCCTCGGCGGCGGCGTTGCCGCCGGCAATGATGAATCCTGCGGCGTCTGCATTCACTGTGCCGCCAGAAAGTCCGAAATAGCCCTCGGCGTTGCTGCGGCCGACGATGACCTGATTGCTGCCGTCTAGTTCGAGGGTGCCGGCTGTCTGGATGTAGGTGCCGGAACGGTCGCCGTCGTCGCCGAGGACGAAGTCGTCGACGCCGAGACCCGGCGTGTTGTCGACCGTGAGAGTGAAGCCGTTGTTCTCAAGGCGGCCGTGGCCCCCGTAGCCGATGCCGGGGTTGTCCCCGATGCGCACGGCATGGACGCTCGCGTTGACGTCCAGGTTCACCGCGCCTCCAGCCCCCGCTCCGGGAAAGCCCGCGATCGTGGTGGCCGTGCCGTTCTGGTTGAGCCCCGAGTCGAAGGCGATGGCGGCAACCTCCGCCGTCGAACTGGGTGCAATGTTATTGTCGACACCCGTGGTACCGCCGAGATCCCGCCAGTTCGTCCCCGTGCTCCAGTTTTGATCCGCGTCGCCGCCTCCGGCCGCGGCGGCACCGGTATTCCCGTCGTCCCAGATTCTCCAGGTCTGCGCGTGAAGGCCAAGAGGCAGGGCAAGCGGCGAGAGCGCCGTTAGATACAGTGAGGTAGGACGGGACAGATGTGGCTTCACGGGACAGGCGTATCAGATCGGCGGGCCGGGAGTCAAGAATATGCGCAGGGTATTCCGATGAGTGCGTTCGCTCAAATTGAAGGCCAGCATGACCGATGCTATCCGTCCTCAAAATAGGCTCATCGGTCCCATCAACGCAGCCCCTCAGCTCACGCCCACCTTTACGCTAACACATAGACAGCACCCGGGTACCGTGACGAATCAAACGCTTCTGAGAAACACAACCGCTGCCACTGCGGTTGATTATCTGGACCGGCACCAGTCTGGCATCACATTTCCACCCAAGCCGGATGGGCCCGCGAATGGCATCGACCGCCCTCTCCGTGGTCGCCTTTCAGGCGATCCCTTCCTACCATTCCCATCCCGCAGCTCTCATGTCTCGCCCTCTCCTCTCCTGCCTCGCCGTTCTCCTCCTCGTCTTGACCGGTTCATTGGCGGCCAAGTCGCCGATGAACGTCATCTACATCAAGACAGATGACCAACGGTACGACTCCCTCAGCCTGACCGGCCACCCGGTCACCAGGACACCGCACGTCGACCAGCTGGCACGAGAGGGTGTCTTCTGCAGGAACGCCTTCATCACCTCCCCCATCTGCGGCCCCAGCCGCGCCAACACCTTTTCCGGTCAGTGGGAGCGAAAGAACCGCATCGGCTTTCACCATATCAGCCACACTCCGATGACCACGGAGACCTTCGACAACAGCTGGCTTCTGCAACTCGGAAAGGCGGGATACTTCACCGGTTACGTCGGCAAAAACCATGTCAGCATCGGCAAGAAGTCGGATCGCTACATGGAAAGCCACATCGACTTCTGCTACAAGCAGAACGGGCATCTCGGCTTCCATCTCAAGAGACACAAGGTCTTCTCCAACCTTCGAAACGAGTCCCAAGTCGAAGGCCTTCTCGAAGCCACGGAGGCCTTCCTCTCCCCCAGAGAGGAACGGTCTTACTTTTTTGATACCGCCGACGGCTCGGTCAAGGATTTCCTTAGCCGCCGTCAATCGAACCAGCCCTTCGCCCTCTCGATCAATTTCAACCTCCCGCATGCCGCCAGCATTGGCGGCATGGGGGCCAAAGAAAGCGATCCCGACTTCTACCGCACCCTCTACCAGGACCAGCTCCATCTGTTCCCCATTCCCGACGACTTCCCCACGAGCGCGAATGAGGTCGAGGAACCGCTCCCGGCCGAGGTCTTTCGGCGCAAGGAACTCATGGGCTACTACCGCTACGATCAGAAACGCCTTCTGGATACGAAGTTGAAAATGGCCCGCGCCAACACGGCCATCGACCATTTCGTCGGCAGCCTCCGCGCCCAACTCACCGAGTTGGATCTCGCCGACAACACCCTCATTATCTTCGCCTCGGATCACGGCCTGCTGCTGGGTGAAAAGGGTCTGGGTGGGAAGACCTTCCTCTACGAGGAATCGATCCGCATTCCTGCGATCATCTACTCCCCTGAGTTCACCACGGAACAAACAAGCCAAGACCTCGAGCAGCTGATCACCGGCCAAGACCTGCCCGCCACCATTCTTGATCTCTGTGGTCTCCCGATCCCCGACAGCTATCAGGGGCAAAGCCTGCTTCCCCTCATCACCGGCGCTCCCAACGCCACGCAAGACTGGCGAACCGAGGTCTTCTGCGAAAACCTTTTCACCGATCAAGGCTACCCCCGGATGGAAGCTATCCGTTCTCATGAGTGGAAATACATCCGCTACTTCTCACGGGAGAACGACCGCAATCAATACCTCCCCGAAGCCTCGCTCAACGGCGAGAAACCGATCCACGAAGAACTGTTCCATCTCACCAGCGACCCCAAGGAACAGCGTAGTCTCGCCGCCGACCCCGCCCACGCTGCGACTTTGAAGAAGTATCGAAAACTCTGCCGGCAACACCTCTCCCAACTGGCACACTAGGAAGAGCTTCCGTGGAAGCGGGGCAGTGAAAAACCTATGAGAAAATCAACTGCGTGTGAGCGGCGTGAACTTTTCGACTCGTAGAATCGAGGCAGGACCTGTTTCTGTCGAAGCCTTGACACTTGTTAGGTCTCCTGCTCAGGATGCGACTTGGCTGATACTCGAAATCCCTTCCAAGTCCCCGAAGCCGATTTGGTCTCTGAAGAGAGTCGGACCTTAGGTTCAGCAACGGCCATACGCGAAGAACACATCAAACACGAAGCCAGTGTCAAGGCGATCGGTTGGTTCAACTTTCTCATGGCGGCCATTTTTGCGGGCCTCGCCTTTGTCACGTTTCGCGATGGGGGAGGCATCGCAGCAGCTTCGATTGCGGTGTGCTTTGCCGTCCTAGTCGCCGTAGCGGGCTATGGAGTCCGCAAATTGTTCCCGTGGGGGAGGTGGCTCAATGTTGCAATGTACGGATTCATGGTCGTGAGCGCCTTCGCGGCACTGGCTACTGGGGGTGGCTTCGGTGGTCTCTTGATCCCCATCTTCGTCTTGATTGCGCTCCTCGGAAGGAAGAGCAAAATGGTGTTTTCACCGGAATACAAAGAGATCATCGCCGCGACTCCTGAAATAAAGTACCGCAGCCCCCGATGGATATACGTTCTGTTAGGACTCCTCGTTTTGGTCCTCGTAATCATCCTGGTCGCCGTGCTCGCCTTAGGCTAGTTGAAGGCGAATCGCCGTAACTCGCCGATATCAAGGAACCTCGGAGCGCCATCGGTGAAGGCGGCTGCGTCCATGACACGGTCTGATCTGTCCGCCCTGGTAAAGCCGTAGAAGGAATTGATTGCTGTGTTTGCTCCGCGGGGTGCTAACTCAAGGAACTGGGAGCCCGCTCCACAAATTCCCAGCGTGCTTGGCAAGAAACTCCCAGTAGTCCTCGGGAAGAGACAGATCGAATGGTTCCTCGAACTCGCGCACCAAGTTCTCATTTGGGGCCATTGCCCAATCGGGAAACTCAAACCCAGTCTCGTTCATCCTCTCCGTGAACGCATCGGCTACATTTGCTCACCTGTTGATGGGCTAATTGATTGCCCGTCACCAAGACCGTCCCGTTACCAAAATCGTTCCTAGTGCTTTTGGTACTGATCCACCCCCAACTCCTTCAAAATCCACTCCTGGAAGTCCGCATACCGAAATCGTGCTCTCGATCTGCTGAAATTTGGCAGCCACCACTTTGTTTTCTGTCAGGGTCGTTCGCCCTCCGGCGTCCGTAATCCGGGAGTATCCCTCTCCTGCTGCGAGAGTTGATCGTCTACGGTCTTCGCAGTCAAAGTTCGTGGTAGCTCGGCAACGACCACGAACGACCACCGGCCAGGCAATCTGCCGCTTGGAACGGCCAAATTGTCTGGCCGCAAAGCCCTTCATTGGCAGCCGCCGTCGTCGAAGACTGTTGCAAAACCTCTCGGGGATTTCCCCCAATCGGATCCTTCTCAAATCATCGTCTCTTTGGTAGCCGAATTCGTAAGAATTTGGGTTCTGCAACGCGAAGCCGCGCTCTTTTTCGAATGGCCCATAACCTACGCAGTTCTGCAACAGTCTCGTGAGCGCCACGATAAATTGCCTGGCACTGGGGTCGCCATGCTTTCGCGCCGTCCGGAGCCATTGGGCAGGGACCTCGGGCATGCTTGGAAGAGTTCTGCGCCATGCGGATTCGGCTTTCTTCCCCTTTCGAGAAGGGCGAGGCGAGGACTCCAGAAACGGTGCACCTGTTCCGAGGGCGGCTGGGAAAGGCCACGGCAGGCACCGGATCATTCGGCGACGTCGAATCCGCCTGATCGTGGAACTCCACGGATCGGGTTCGAAGTCTGAATTGGGGATTGCGGTCGAGTCCCGTGTCTCGCTGGAGGGGTTGCTCATGGGGAAGAGGTGCCGAAGACATGGTGCCAGAGACGGTTGACCATGACTGGCGCGGTGAGCGGGTGCTCGGCACGGGTGATCCCATTCGGCGAAGGCATTGCGGTCGCTATCGTACGATTGAAGCACGAAAAGATCTCGTAGTGATTTGAATGACCATTTCACTTGTGTCCCACCGAGCCCAGTTCGATAAAACAGGTGATCCATGACTCCATACAGCAAGACGCATCGCCTGATTCGCTTCATCTGCTTGGTTTTGCTGTCCTCTTTATGCGTGGCCAAGGCGACCGAGACCGAGAGACCAGCCAAACCGAACGTCATCGTCCTGCTCACGGATGACCTCGGCTGGCAGGACGTCGATTGCTACGATATCGATGAGCCGAACGCGTATCGCACACCGGTCATTGACTCGCTGGCGGAGAAGGGAGTGAAGTTTTGGCGAGCGTACTCGCCGGCTCCTACTTGTGCGCCATCCCGTTGCGCCATCGTCAGCGGGGTTCACCCTGCGCGCGCGCAAAAAACACATATCAAAGGCGGTACCCCTCCTCGGGTGAATTCCAAGGACGGCGAAAGCACCCGGATGCTCTCGCCATGGTTCAGTGCACGCACCCCCGTCGGAGAGTACACCATCGCTTCTGCCATGAAAGATCACGGCTACCGCACGGGGTACGTGGGCAAATGGCACATTTCCTACTCTGCTCCCAAAGCTGAAGATTTGGGTTTCGACGTCAGCAATGGGAATCGGGTCTCGAAAGCGCTCATGAAAGATCGTCTGCAGGACTTTGCCACGACCGCAGAAGATGATCCCTACCGACTCGATGAAAATGGATTTCCCTTCAATCAGACCACCGAGAACGCCATCAACTTCCTAAAGGAGAGCAAAGAGCAGCCTTTCTTCCTCTACTATGCGACCTGGCTCGTGCACGCACCGATCCAGACGAGATCGGAAGCGCTCTTGAAGAAGTACGCTGAAGAAATGGAAATCGACCCAGCCGACAAAACGAGCTTTGACGGGAGTTCCACTGGTCATGTCAATCCCTTCTACGCCGCGATGGTCGAGGAGCTGGATTACAATATTGGGCGGTTCCTCAACTACTTGGAAACCATAGAAGACCCTCGATGGCCAGGGCACATGCTGATTGAGAACACCTATGTCATCTTTACTTCTGACAATGGAGGCACCGAGGGAAAAGACTCTGAGCGCTACACCGACAACACGCCTCTCGACCTTGGAAAGACCTCCATCAAAGAGGGCGGGATCCGCGTGCCATTCATTGTCACCGGGCCCAATATTTCCGCCGGAGTCGAGTCTGAGGTGCTCATCAACGGGTTGGACATCTACCCCACGGTGCTGGGGATGGCTGGCGCGCAGCTTCCTGAAAAGACCCTGGATGGACTGAGCCTTTTTCCCTTGCTGACGCAGGACCCTCAAAACCAAGAACTCGTGAAGGACGCGGAGGGAAAGGTCAGAAATGAAATGACGTGGCACTTCCCGCACACCGCCTTCGAGAGCGCTCTGATTCGGGGAGATTATAAGCTGATCAGAAATTATGACTTCGTGAACAATTCGAAGAAAGCTCCTTTTGAGCTCTACCAGCTCTACGCTCAGGAGTCGGAAAAGCGGAAACGACTCGACTTGGAGGAGGCCCATAACCTTGCGGATTCCATGCCGGAGTTGGTGAAATCAATGGATGAGGAACTGACGGTTCGACTCGCGGAAATGAAAGCCAGCTACCCTTATTATTCTCCGCACTACGAGCGAAAGCTGCCGAACCAGGAAAAGGTTCCCAAGGTGGTCGCCCATCGGATCGAAGGCAATTTTCTCAAGGTCACTTTTCGTGAGAACGGGGCAAAAGTAGTCAAAGCAGACCTCATTTACACCACTCAAGAAAGTGAGAAAGGATACCAGGAATGGTTCCCTGCACCGATGGCGCTCAAAAATCAAAAGGTGTCCATCGAACTCCCCGCAGACACCCAGTACTTCTTTGTGAACCTGATTGACGAGAACCAGTTCCTCACCTCCTACCCATCCTTGAAAGGCTCCTCGAAAGTGAAGAAATTTTCCTTCATGGATCGCGCCTTAACTCCCAAGGCTCAGTCCAAAAATTAAAGTCAGGGGATCTTCCGGTGGGCGCTACTTTTTCTTGTCAAGTTCGGCCGCGAATTGAGCGCGTCGGCCGTAGGTGCTGAAGCCGATCAATGCGATATCCTTCCTCTCAGATTTCTCTATCCCGGGAGGAGTCGGAAACGGCATCTGTGCGCTTCCGAAGTGCGTGGTGATCAAAAATTGCAAGTGGGCTCGCGCGTACTCCGAATTTTCATAGACGGTCTCTCGATCAGAATGGATTTTTTCGACGATCACTTCCGAATCAGTATAGCGCAACTCTGCCACGTAGAGCAACGCGCCCGTCCAACTCCGCCGAATGTAGAGGCGTGAATCGTAGGCGTAGAAATCCCACTTATCCTCCATCTCCTTCGCAAAAAAGATCACGCCGTCCTCGCGCGCTCCGTTGTACGGAAATCTCAGATCTGCATCCACTGAAAAACTGTCTTCCGGCAGGGTGCCGACACTACTCCTTCCGTCGTCAGTTCGAAGGCGATTGAATGATTCTGCAATACTCTGGTCAGAGGTTGCCGCTGTGAAGCCGAGCGCGACCGATCTGCAATCCAGAACTTCGTAGTCGAAAGGGTTCTTGGGGTCGCCCGGCTCCAGCCAGACGAGCTCATCAGCCCACCTCTCCTTTTCATCGCTGTCCTCACCGCTTGGCGCTGACTGCGGTGCATTATTGTCCTGGCAGCCAGTGAAGAGGCAAAAAATTGCGGCGAGGAGTTTGCGGATCATTTCTTATGCGAGCAGGTGAGTATGCAGATCTTCGTATCACCCCTTTCGAGGTAACATCAAGACTTCGGACTCTCTCGGATGAACTCATCGTTTGCCCGTCTTCCCGGTCGATTCCCGCTGTCTCAGGCGAGTGACCCGCTACGCCTTCCTCCCTCGCTTTGGTGAGCTGACAGATTGCCTGGCACCGGAGATGTTATTAGGATCGGTCTCCCTGAAGAGATAATGTCACGAATCATAGGAGGACCCCAAGTGAAGCCTCTTTTAAGGAATCGCTTGCCCGCTCTTTCGGCCGAAGTTCGTGCCCAATCAAACGATACTGAGAAACACCGTCGCTGACACCGTGATCGCTTGCTCGTTTAAGAGCGCTTTTCTGTTTTCCAATCGCGAGGCGTGACGAAAATCTAGACTGTCAGCCCGTAGCGTTGAAAAAGTCTGTTCGCGTGGTTCTTCTTGCAGGCCTCTTCCTGCCAAGACTTCCAAAGGGTTGCGTAACTGGTTGAAACGAATGTCACCTGAGATCCTTTGACGAGATCTTCAAAGCGCTTCAGCTCTTCGCGATGGTGATGACAGGACCACACTTCGGATCGATTGTCAGGTTCCCAGAATACATGCCCGAGAATCCGGTGTTTGATTGAATCTTCGCCGTGGGGCTGAAACTTGGCAATCCCCAGCGCGTGCTTCATCAACTGTGCGGCGTCCAGGTGTTGAAACTCCGATGGCTGTTCGCGGATCGAATGGTAGGCGGTCTCGAGAACGCCACAGCCGCAGTTGTGAAATGCTTCTTGATATTTTTCTACAAATGCAGGTTTTCTATTGTCAAACGTTTCAAGGAACTTGCTTTCGAGGCCGAGAATACACGTTTGCGACGTGGCCGTGAAGTCAAGAGTAGGCGCAGTCCCTTGTAACCCAGTTGGCAATTTCTGCTCGAAACCGAACTTTGTAAAATTACGATGCCCGCCAAATTCAAGCAAGCTCGGATTTGCCTGTACAGCACTAAAGGAATTGACACAAAGTGCAGAAGACGAGTAGGCCGCACAAAATTTCGGGGGATTTCCATTCAATTCATTTCCGGAACCCCGATTCAACTCCTTTTCGATCGCCTCTGCAGAAGCGCCATCTATCAGAGCATCCCGCCAGTGTTTGAAATAATATGGGTGATTTTTGCGGAATTTGGACTGAGGGAATAGGGATAGGTGTCGATCCCCCACGGCGTTTTTTGCGTTTTGCTTTGTTACATTTCTCATTTTTCGGTAACTCCTTAGGTCAGAAAATCAAGCGTATGTACTCCGCTGTCAAATCTGGACGAGGCTACGACAGGTACTCCTTTCTGGAACGGCCTTGGACTTCGAGATCGTAAACGGGCAAGGACGAAACAGATGGCTTATCCGGAGGCATCGCGGTAGGTCGAGCGATGAGATTGGACCGAGGACAGGTTTGGAAGCTGGAAAAGGAGGGATTTGTGTTGATCGTCGTTTGGGAGCGCCTCGCGATCGAGTATCAAGAACTGGCCTCCGCGGAAGCGACCGAGGGTGCGATCCATCGGGTGACGAAGAAACAGTTCTGTCGCCTCATTGAGCACGCGAAAATGGTAGCCCACCGCTCAGATGAGGAACTCTCGATTGCAGAGGAAAAGCGCAGCGTGAATTGAGGCTCGGTTCTGGTCGTTTGGGCGGCTGACAGATTGCCCGCGACAGCATTGGTCTCTTCGCTTTTCCTGAGGAGATAATGTCAAGAATCATAGGCTGACCCCAAGCGAAGCTCCCGACCCAATCTGACTCCCCAATCTGACTAGAACAACGCGATATGGTCAATGGTCAGGCGGAGCTTCTCCCCAGCTAGGCTTCGATGCTCCGATGATCTTTGCGATGATCGACAACGCAGGCTACCGTACCCGATGAACGAACGCATCACCTTCGATCCCGACCAGTGTGGAGGCCGGCCCTGCATCCGGGGCTTACGCATTCGGGTCAAGGATGTGCTAGAGATGCTCGCGGCCGGAGCCAAGCGCGACGAGATCCTTGAGGACTACCCTTACTTGGAGGCCGAGGACATCTCGGCCTGCCTCCAGTATGCGGCAGCTGAGACCGACCACCCCGTACTCG